>Ga0335082_10000737_pt1 | contig 34016 bp, 22 predicted proteins | sample Lox_Sample_41_FD_206718 | JGI IMG/M metagenome (GOLD analysis project Ga0335082, IMG submission 206718) | Soil microbial communities from Loxahatchee National Wildlife Refuge, Florida, United States - Lox_Sample_4.1 | ecosystem: Environmental > Terrestrial > Soil > Wetlands | place: USA... | reverse complement strand
AGACCCCGCCTGAGGAGAAGCCCCGTCCTCCGCGGCTTCTCATGACCGAGGATGGCATGATCCTGCGGGACAATGTTTTCGGAACGCCAGAAGAGGACGCGCTGCGGCGCGATTTCACGGTGAACGCTCTCTTTTACAATATCGCGGATTTTTCAATCATTGACTATGTGGGGGGGATGCAGGACCTCCGGCTTGGGCTCATCCGGATCATCGGCGATCCTGTTGTCCGTTTCATCGAGGATCCGGTCCGCATGGTGCGGGCCGTGCGTTTTGCCGCCATGCTGGGGTTCGAGATTGAGGAGAATACGTACCGCACGATGCTTGAGCTAAAGGATCGGTTGGCGCTCGCGTCGCCTTCCCGGATGTACGAGGAAGTGCTCAAGCTTTTTCTGCTCGGCGAGGGCGAGAAGACCTACCAACTGCTTAGGAAGACCGGAATTTTCGGAGTCATATTCCCGCGACTGAATGAGTGGGTGGACACTGAGTCCGATGGCTTTCCACATACCTGGATTGGCAAAGCCCTCGAATGGGTTGATGCGTGCGTGCAGGCGGGGAGACAGGTTCCGCCGCATATCCTTTTCTCGCTAATGTTCGGGCAATTCATGGAGGAAAAATCGGAGGAGCTCAGGAAATCCGGCGCGTCCGCGCTGGATGCCGTAACACGGACAGTGGCCGAGTTCCTCACGGAGGAGTCGCATCGGGTGATGATCCCGAAGAAGGTCGGTTTTCCAATGCGCGATATTTACTGGAATCAGTACCGATTTGAGAAAACCGCCGGGAGGCATCCGCTCTATTTTCTCAGAAGGCCCGGGTTTGCCGATGCATTTGAGTACCTGCGCTTTACGAGTGAGACCACGGGAGAGAAAAAAGAGCTCCGCGCCTGGTGGAAGGAGTTCATCAAGAACCATCCTCTTTCTCCGAGGGAGGAAAAGGAAATTCAGAAGGGCCGCGAGAAGCGCACCAGGCCGAACAAGAGAAGAAGGAGACGCGGAGGAAAAGGCAAATCTGAAACGAGAAAGCCTGACAAATAAAGCATAACTTTTTTTTGACCCGCAAAGTGCGCAGCGTTTAATGGAATTTCTCAATAGAAAATTCCATCTTTAGGCTACTTCGCGGCAAATTTGCTTTATATTTCCGGAGTCTTATGTCTAAGCCACCCCGTTTTTTTATATCCCCCGGGCAGGTTTCTGGCCCCGACATCACTATCACGGATGAGGACGTGCGCCATATCGCAACGGTGTTGCGCATGAAAACCGGCGATCAACTGCTGCTGTGCGACGGACGCGGGACCGAGTACACCGTGAAAATTTCCGATATCAACAAATCTGCGATCAAAACGAATATCCTGGGCCAAACTAAGAGCGTGATCAGGTATCCGCTCATCACCCTCGGCCAAGGGCTGCCCAAGTCCGACAAAATGGACTGGATCGTGCAGAAGGCGACGGAACTCGGTACAGCGTCCATCGTGGCGCTCATCACCGAGCGGACGATCGTGAAGGTCAAAGACGAAGAAAAACGTCTTGTCCGATGGCGGAGGATCTGCCGTGAAGCGGCCATGCAGAGCAATCGTGCAGATATCCCGACGGTGGAAGGGATTCAGACCTTTAAAGATTATGTCCAGACGCTGCATCCCCGACCCGGGACCCTCCTCCTCCTTCCCTGGGAAGAGGGAACGGAGCCTATCAAAGGTGTGCTTCGGGCAAGGCCTGAAGTAAAAAATATCGTCATCCTCATCGGCCCCGAAGGCGGGTTCTCTGCGGCCGAGGCAGCATTGGCGAAAGATAAGGGCTTTCATGCGGTGAGCCTGGGGCCGAATATCCTCCGTACCGAAACCGCGACCGTGGCAGTGCTCGGCATAATCGGATACGAGTACTCGTAAAGGAAGTTCCGGGTCCCTGGTTTTCGATCATGGGAGAGATGGTGTATCCTCAGACGGGTACCCTTATGCTAAGCGAAGAAGGATCACATCCTATGAGGGCCCGTTCTTTTCTTACCAGATTCGCGTGGCTATCCATTGCTGCGGCGATCATTACTATCGGGCTCAAGACCGTGGCGGACCTTGTTACGGGCTCGGCTGGGCTGGGCTGCTGTCGGACACGCTGGAATCGCTTGTCAATCTTGCTGGAGCGCTCGCGGCGCTGGCAATGCTGACAATCGCCGCCCGACCGGTCCCTCCCGGTATTTTCCTTGACACAAAAAGAGCAGAGATGTTAATATCAGCATCTACGGAAAGGCGGGCTTCATGAAACTGGCGATTGGCTGCGACCACGGCGGCTGGGAACTCAAGGAAGAGATCGCAAAATTCATAAAAACAATCAAGAATATAGAACTTGTTGACTACGGGACCGCGGGCAGGGACTCCGTGGACTATCCAGACTACGGGAAAAAGGTCTCTGAGGCGGTTTCGAACAGAGGCGTGGACCGTGGCATCCTGATCTGCGGTACGGGCATCGGCATGTCAATCGTCGCCAACCGGTATCCGAACGTTCGCGCTGCGCTCTGTCATGACCATTTCACAGCGCAGATGAGCCGGTTGCACAACGATGCCAATGTGCTGGTCATGGGCGAGCGGGTCATCGGCAAGGGCGTTGCACTGGAAATCGTGAAGACCTGGCTAGAGACTGAATTCGAGGGCGGGCGGCACCAGAAGCGGCTCGACAAGATACAGGAAATAGAAAAATCGATTAAAGGATAACACCATGTCAGGACTCAAAGAGACGGACCCCGAAGTCTACAACGCGATCAAGGGCGAGGACGAGCGCGAACTCTCCAAGATCGTCCTCATAGCATCGGAAAACTACGTGAGCCAGGCAGTGCTAGAGGCTCAGGGCTCGGTCTTCACGAATAAATATGCCGAGGGATACCCTAACCGGCGCTACTATGGTGGATGCGAGTTTGCCGACCAGGTTGAGTTGCTTGCCATCGAGCGTGCAAAGGCGCTCTTTGGCGCTGAACACGTGAATGTCCAGCCCCACTCGGGTTCGCAGGCCAACATGGCCGCGTACTTCAGTGTCCTCCAGCCCGGCGATACCATCCTGGGCATGGCCCTCCCGCACGGCGGGCACCTGACCCACGGAGCGTCGGTCAGCTTCTCGGGCATGCTTTACAAGTCCTTCTCCTACGGCGTGGACAAAAAAACAGAACTGCTCGACTATGACGAATTAGAGCGGCTTGCCATGGAGCACAAACCGAAAATGATTGTCGCCGGTTATAGCGCCTATTCGAGGACCCTCGATTTCCCGAGGTTCCGGAGGATTGCGGACAAAGTCGGCGCGTACCTGATGGCGGATATTGCTCACATCGCCGGGCTCGTTGCGGCGGGCGAACATCCAAGCCCGGTGCCCTACGCGGACTTCGTGACGACGACGACGCACAAGACCTTGCGCGGCCCGCGCGGGGGCATGATCATGTGCATGGAAAAGTTCGCCAAGGCAGTGGACAAGGCCATCTTCCCCGGGATCCAGGGCGGGCCGCTCGTGCACGTGATCGCGGCCAAGGCCGTCTCGTTTAAGGAAGCGCTCATGCCCGAGTTCAAGGACTACCAGCGCCAGGTCGTGAAGAACGCGAAAGCGCTGGCGCGGCGGCTGGCCGCGGATGGGTTCCGCATCGTTTCGGGGTCCACGGAAAACCACCTGATGCTCGTGGACCTGACTCCCAAGAACATTACCGGCAAAGACGCCGAGATCGCCCTCGACGCTGCAGGCATTACGTGCAACAAGAACAGCATTCCGTACGACCAGAAGCCTCCGGTGACGACGAGCGGTATCCGGCTCGGCACGCCGATCGTGACCACGCGCGGCATGCGCGAGCCAGAGATGAGGGTTATCGGCGACCTCATCTGCGAAGCGCTTGCGAACGCCAATGCGCCTGGCAAGCTCGCGGCTCTCAAAGAGCGAACCAAGGCGTTCTGCGCCAAATTCCCAATGTTCGCAATGGAAAAGGCCGAGGTGTAAATTTAATAATGTTCCAAAATCTCAAAATCAGAAGTTCCACAGAATAACCCATTGTAACGTTTCAATCGACAACCAGCTTGATGCTTGCAATTTCGGTTCTTGGAACTCATTCGAGATTTGGTACGTGTGATTTGGAGCTTACTATGACCAGACCGTCCTGGGACGAATATTTTATGGAGATCGCGCACCTCGTGAAGAAGCGCGCCACATGCCTCCGGCGTCAGGTTGGAGCAGTGATCGTCAAAGACAAGAATATCCTCGCCACGGGGTACAACGGTGCGCCCTCCGGCATCGACCATTGCCTCGAGCGTGGCTGCCTGCGCGAGCAGCTCGGCATCCCGTCGGGCGAGCGGCATGAGATCTGCCGCGGCCTGCATGCGGAGCAGAACGCGATCATCCAGGCGGCCAAGCACGGCACGAGCATCGAGGGTGCCACGCTCTACTGCACGAACCAGCCCTGCGGCATCTGCGCCAAGATGATCATAAACGCGGGCGTGAAGCAGATCATCTATGAGGACGGCTACCCAGACGCCCTGGCCGCCGAGATGCTGAACGAATCCGGCATCAAGATCACGCAGTATAAGAAATCAGAACCAGTTCGCAGCTGATGCCTCATGGTTGATACCAGTTTCTACGAGCTTCAAACCATGAGACAAGAGCCATAACGAGCCAAACCATGCGCTGTCCCTATTGTTCCAGCATTGACAATAAAGTGGTGGATTCCCGGATGGGGAAGGAAGGCGACTCCATCAGGCGCAGGCGCGAGTGCCTCAAGTGCGAGGGCCGGTTCACCACGTACGAGCGCGTCGAAGAAGTGCTGCCGTCGGTCATTAAGAAGGATGGGCGGCGCGAGCCCTTCGACCGCTTGAAGATCTTGAACGGGCTCAAGAAGGCATGCGAGAAGCGTCCCATAAGCACGGAGATGCTCGAAAAGACCGTGGAGGAGATTGAGAAGTCCCTCCAGGAGAAGGGTCTGAAGGAAATACCAAGCACGGTCATCGGCGAGGAAGTAATGGAACGGTTGCATAAGCTGGACGAAGTCGCCTACGTCCGTTTTGCTTCGGTCTACCGGTCTTTCCGGGACATCAACGAGTTTATGAGCGAGCTCAAAGACATCCTGAGCAACAAGGAAATGAAGGCCGTGAAGGAGACCACCGAAAAGCCACAGAAGCCGGAAGACAAAAGTCCGAAGCCGGAGAAATTATCCTTGCCTCTTGATACGTAGACCCTTGACCTCTGTGATCACATCCTATGACCGACCTTATCGCTGATATAGCCGTCGGTGTTTCCGTAAACAAAACCTTCCACTACCATATCCCCGAGGAGATGACCGGACGTCTTGTAATTGGTTCACGTGTGCTCGTCCCGTTCGGCAGCAGGCGCATCGCCGGAACGGTGATCGCCTTTTCAAACAAGACCGATGTGGCCGGCCTCAAATCCATCATCGAAATCCTCGACTATCCCCTCATGACGGAACTCCTCACCCTCGCTCGCTGGATGTCCGACTATTATATGTATCCTCTCGGTCAGACCATCGAAGTCATGGTGCCCAAAGCCGTTTCGCGCGCAAAACCCAAAAAGAAAAAGTATATCCGCCTGTTGTCAATACCTCTCCCCGGTGGGGAAAGCGGTAAGGTGAGGGGAAAGAAGCAAGCCGAGCTTGTGCGGCTTCTTTCGGACCTGGGCGAGATGGCTAGCGATGAGCTCCGTGCATTCTCGTCTCAAACCATAAGATCCTTGAGCAATGCGGGGATCGTCGAGATCATTGAGCGGGAAACTCTCGTCGCTGCAGCGCCTGAAGGTTTTACCCCAAGCACTCCGCCCCTGCTCATGCCCGAGCAGGCCGGGGCAGTACAAGGAATCACAGAAGCGATTGCCGCCAGACGCTTCGAGGTATTTCTGCTCCATGGCGTGACCGGAAGCGGCAAGACCGAGGTTTATCTCCAGATCATTGCGAGGCTCGCCAATACGGGTAGCGGTGCAATCGTGCTGGTGCCCGAAATCGCGCTCACGCCGCAGCTCCTCGCAAGGTTCAGGGGGCGCTTCGGCAACCGCGTTGCCGTCCTTCATAGCGGGCTCACGGACCGCGAGCGGGCCGGCGAATATCGGCGCATTCAGGCAGGTCAGGTGGATGTCGTCGTCGGCGCTCGTTCGGCGATCTTCGCCCCGTTTGGACGCATAGGGCTTATCATAGTCGACGAAGAGCATGAGAATTCGTACAAGCAGGATGAGGGGCTCCACTACCATGCGCGGGACGTTGCGGTCATGCGCGCAAAGTTTCAGGGTGCCGTTGCTGTGCTTGGCTCTGCCACACCGTCCCTTGAAAGCTACTACAACGCAAAGAGCGGCAAATATCGATATCTCCATATGGCTCACCGCGTGGACCACCGTCCCATGCCCGAGGTAGCGGTGGTCGACCTGAAAGTCCTGCCCAAGTCCTCGCTCTATTCTCCAGTTCTCGTAGAGCAGATCAAACAGCGGCTCGAAAAGAACGAGCAGGCTCTCCTCCTCCTGAACCGTAGAGGGTTCTCGTCCGTACTTATCTGTGGGGACTGTGGCGAGGCCGTAAAATGCCCGAGCTGCAGCGTGTCACTCACCTTTCACAAGGCGGAACAGAAGCTGAAGTGCCACTACTGCGGATATCTCATTCGGCCGCCAGACCGATGTCCGTCGTGCTCGAGCATCAACCTGAAGTTGCTTGGCTCAGGCACGCAGAAGATCGAAGAAGAGCTGAGGGCACTTTTTCCTGGTGCACGCATAAAGAGAATGGACAGCGACACGGTCAAAGGCAGGCAGGCGTACGATACTCTGCTCAGGCAGGTTGACCGGCGGGAGGTGGATATCCTGCTCGGAACGCAGATGGTCGCGAAGGGACACGATTTCCCATCGGTGACCCTCGTCGGCGTTGTGGACGCTGATGTCGGGCTGAACCTGCCTGACTTCCGGTCATCGGAAAAGACCTTCCAGCTCATTACCCAGGCCGCGGGCAGGGCCGGGCGGGGAGAGACCGCGGGTGAAGTGATCATCCAGACCATGAACCCGCGCCACTATTCCATCCAGCACAGCAGGACCCACAACTACGAAGGGTTCTATGATGAAGAGATTTCGTACCGGAGGGAACTCGGGTATCCGCCGGTCGGGCGGATAATCAAGCTCGAAGTGAAAAGCGTCAATGAGTCCCACGCCGCTGAAGCTGCGAAGACCGCGCAGACCCGTATGCGCAGCCTGATGCGGGGAAAAGAGACCATACTCCTGGGTCCCGCGCCCGCGCCGATAGCAAGGGTGCGCGGTCGGTATCGATTCCAGCTGCTCCTGCTTTCTCAGAAACGTGACCTGATCAGATCCCTGGCCGAAGAGGGTAGGAATATCGTGGAAGAGAAGTTTGGCAGGAAGTGCAAGGTAATCGTGGACGTGGACCCGATGAATCTGATGTGATACGTATAAGGCAAATGAAATAGCTGCCGAATTGGAAAAAAAATTCCGCGAAGATCCTAGAGTTGCAAAGAAAGCACTAATTTTCATTTTATGCTTTTAAAAGCTTTCGCAAGATTTGCGCATATGAAAATCTTTTTGCACAGTCTTGTCCGAGTCAGGGAATGATCGATGCCAGCCTCAGTGCGCTGGAGGAGGGCCACTGGATGCCGCAGCGCGTTTCATCAGGAATACGAGTGGTAAAACGCAGAGGATCAGGGCGCAGATGGTCAGGAAGGCATCGGTGAAGGCGAGGGTCGTAGATTGCCGGACCAGCTCCCGGTACATCAGGCCGTCGGCACCGGCTGGTGGCAGCCCTTGTGATCCTAGGAAAGCCCCTATTCTGTCCCGGTAAATAGAATAAGCCGGATCGAAAGGGTTCAGATGCTCCACGAGACGCGTCTGATGAAACTGGGCGCGCCGGGAGAGCATGGTCGTCGTAAAGGCGATGCCTACGCTGCCCCCCAGGTTTCGGAGCAGGTTGTAAAGAGAACTTGCCTCGGTCATATTCTCCCGGGGGATGTGGGAGAGGGTCATCGTGGTGAGCGGTATGAAGGTCAAACCCATGCCGATGCCTAGGATCGTGCGGGGCCAGACAAAGGTCCAGAAGTCCGTGGTGAGATTGAACTGCGACATCATGTAGGTGCTGAGGGCGCAGATCAATATACCGATGGCAAGAAGGCGCTTGGGATTGACTTTGCTTATCAGTTTGCCAGCAAAAGGCATGGCGAGCATAGTGGCCAAGCCACCGGGACCGAGCACAAGGCCGGCATAAAATGACGTATACCCCATGATCGACTGGAGAAAAATGGGCAGAAGCACGATGCTTCCGAAGAGGTTCAGGAAGACGAAGAACATCACCGTGGCGCCGCTCGTGAACGTACGGTCCTTGAACAGCCGGAGGTTGACGATGGGATGTTCGGAATAGTACTCATTGATCACCAAGAGCACAAGCGATACAACCGAGATGATTGCGAAGGTCACGATGAGGTTCGAAGCAAACCAGTCCTCATTCTCCCCTTTATCAAGGATGAACTGGAGAGAGCCCAGACCAGCGGCAAGGAACGCAAGGCCCCAATAGTCGATCTTCATTTTGACGCGCTTCATGTATGGAGGGTCCTGGATCACGATGATGTTCATGATGATGGAAAGGATACCGATGGGGATGTTGATATAGAAGATCCAGCGCCAGGACCAGTTGTCCGTGATCCAGCCGCCGAGCACGGGGCCGACAATGGGACCAAGCATGGCACCCATGCCGAAGATGGCCATGGCCGTGCCGTGTTTTTCACGGGGAAAGGTTTCGAGCAGGATCGACTGGCTCAGCGGAACGAGCCCACCGCCTCCGATGCCCTGGACGATCCTAAAGAAAACGAGGCTTTGGAGGCTCCAAGCCGACCCGCACATGAACGAGCTGAAGGTGAAGAGGGCTATTGAGGCGATTAGGTAATTTTTTCTACCGATAAGCCGGGAGAGCCACCCTGCCATAGGGATGATGATGGCGTTCGACACGAGGTAGGCAGTGATGGTCCATGTGGACTCGTCAATGCCTGCGGACAGCGATCCCCTGATGTGATTGAGCGAGACGTTCACGACCGAAGTGTCGATGATCTCGATCAAAGTCGGGAGCATTACCGTGAGGGCGACGAGGCCGCGGCTCATGGTGCCTCTGTTCATTTTGCGATCACCGTGGGCACTACAGACATGCCGATCCTCAGGATGTGCTCCCTGTCCGTTCCTTCCTCGAGGACGATCTTGACCGGTATCCGCTGTACTACCTTGACATAGTTGCCTGTGGCGTTCTCCGCAGGGAACAACGAAAAAGTCACGCCGGTCCCGGCCATGATGCTGTCGACCTTGCCTCTAAACATCTTCCCCGGATAAGAGTCCACCTCGATCCGCACTGACTGTCCCGGGCGGATGTTCTCCATCTGTGTCTCTTTAAAGTTCGCCGTTACCCAGATGTCATTCAGTCCGACTACGGCCATAAGCGGCTGGCCTGGCTGGATCTGGTTCCCGATCTGAGCCGACTTCTTCGTGACGTAGCCGTCAACCGGCGCATAGATCTTCGTGTACTGATAGTTAAGCTCGGCCAGCGTTGCTGCTGCTTCCTTCTGCTTGATCGTGGACGCCTGTGTCAGCTTCTGCGATTCCGCCGACCGGAGCTGCTCTTCTGCCGCCTTCACTTGGGCCACGGCCACCTCATAGGCTGTCATGGCTCGGTCGTAGCGGTCTCGGGGGAGGACCTCCTTCTGATAGAGGTTCTCGGACCGGGTCTTCTCGATCTCTGCCAGCTTGAGGTTCGCCCGCTGTAGTTCGAGGTTCGCCCTGGCCGCCGCGATCCGCGTCTCGGCCTCGTCAAGCTTCGCTTTTTCCGCACTGACAGAGGACGACGCTTCGCGGAATCGCGCTCCGTAATCCGCTGGATCGATCTCCAGCAGAAGGTCTCCTTTATTCACGGACTGGTTGTCCGTGACTAAGATCTCCTTCACCGTGCCGTCGATCTTCGCCGCGATCGTATGGATGTTCCCGTCGATGAAAGCGTCATCGGTCGAGACGTGTGTCCTGCGGTACCCTGTGTAGAAATAACCAGCGATCAGGCCGACGAGGACAACACCCCCGACGATCAGGAAGGCCTTCTTCTTTTTTTGATTGTTATTGCTATCTTTCGTCTGTGCCTCTGCCATACTGGATCTCCTCGATGATTATGACAACGGGCAGAGAGCAAGGGCATGGAGCCAAAAAACGCCACATGGCCCTGTTACCTCATGCTCTTTGCTCCATGCTTCCTTCAATTTACTTCTCGTATATGCTCATAAGGTCCCCGCCCATGGAATAGAGGAGGCCTGCCTCGGCCCTCGCGAACCCGTAAAGCGCCTTCCATGTATTGGACTGCGACGTGCTCAGAAGCGTTACCGCATCGAGCACCTCAAGGGCCGTTCCAACACCTTCCTGGTACCGGAGCCGCTGGAGCCGGAGGTTTTCTTCGGCTTGCGCGACGGCGGTCTTTGTCACCTCGATCTGCTGTGCCGAGCTCTGAAGATTGAGGTAAGCGCCCTTCACATCGAGCCGGACCGCGTCGACGATCTTGTCCCGGGTCGTTTTGAGCGATGCAAGTTCGCTTTTGCCGATATGCACCCGGGCGCTGGTAGCGCCTCCATCAAAAAGGTTGAAGTTCATGCCCGCAATGAGCGACCAGTTTCGGGGATAGACCTGGAACTCGTTCTCCTGGTACTGGTATCCTCCCGAAAGGTAGAACGTGGGGAAATACTCAGCTCGGGTCGAATTGATGCTTTCTTCCTTGGATCGGATGCCCGCGTCAAGGACTTGGATTTCCGGGCTTTGTGCCTCGGCGGCGGTCCAGGCCGCTTCGAGCGTAATGCCTTCTGACGGACTTGTCTTGACCTCTTCGAGCTGCACGACGTCGTTCAATGGGCGCAGAAGAAGGCTGTTGATCCGCGACGCCCTCAGGGAACGAAGATTATCGGAGGTCAGGTACCGCTGACGTGAATCGGCGAGCGTCACATCTGCCTGGAGCACCTCATTCTTCGTGACCACGCCGGCACTGTACCGCAATTCTGCATCCCGCTTATGCTCTTCGAACTGTTTGACCTCCTCGGCGGCAACCTGAAGGAGCTTATCTGCTTCCAGGAGATCGTAGTAGGCGAGAATGAAATCCAGGGAGGATCGGTTCCGTGCTCGCTGGGTTGCAATTTCCCTGGCTTTGAGATCATATTTGGCAGCGTCAATCGATGATGAGGTCTTCCCGAAGTCATAGAGCAGCTGATTTGCCGTCACACCGTAGGTAAAGAACTGGGTCTGAGCTGTAGGAGCGATCACATTGGTGAATCTCGCCGTTGGCTGGTTTTGAAGCCATGTCTCGTTACCGTAGATGTTCACCTGGGGAAGCCAGGGGGAACGGGCGAGAGAAACGGAGTTCCGTGCCGCCTCTTCGTCGGATCGGGCAATTTTTATATCACGCCCGGTCTCAGCAACGATCTTGAGGCCTTCCTCCAGGGTAAGAGCTTGGCCAACATGGGGGAAGAGGAGCATGCACAAAAATAACAAGATCTGAAATCGCCTCATGGCAATACCTCGGAGATGATCTTAAAAATGTAAGTGACCACTATAATACGATAAAATTAAAAAAAAGGGAAGAGTTCTTGCAAATTATTGAAAGAAATTCTTTCAGGCCTATATTTCTCTTCACATCTCTTCCCGGGTGAATTATAGTATTGTCATAAGAAGTTAAGGGGCCATGAAAGCATGCAGCAGGTAATATCCGCAAGCAGAAGGACCGACATTCCCGCCTTTTACGCGGGCTGGTTCATCAGCCGGTTGAAGGCCGGTTATGTCCATGTCCAGCAGCCATATACGCAAAAATCGGTATGCGTTTCGCTCAAGCCGGAGGATGTCGGTGCCATCGTCTTCTGGTCCAAGAATTACGCGCCGCTTCTCAACAAGCTCGAAGCTATCGAGGAAACCACGAAGAATCTCTTCTTTCATTTTACCATCACGGCAAACAGAGAGCTCGAGTTCAATACGCCCGACTACAAAGATTCGATAAAGGATTATATCTTTATCGCCCGGCGGTATTTACGGGAAAAGATAGTCTGGCGGTATGACCCCATCTGCGTTACTGATAAACTATCCTTTGAAATTCATGAAGAACGATTCGTGCAGTGCGCCGAAATACTTAAGGGCTATGCTCGGAAGTGTATTGTAAGCTTTGTGCATCCCTACAAGAAAACTCTCGACAACTTTAAAAAATATACGGACCACCTTTTAATTGATCTTTCAATTGATAGGAAACGGGAATACGCTCATCGTCTGTCTGAGAGGGCAGAATCTTACGGCATTCAGCTTTATGCTTGTTGCAATGATTATCTACTGTCTGAAAAAATAAAAAAGGGAAGTTGCATAGACGGAGCCTTTCTGGCTGAGATATCGAGGATATCTATCGATACTCGACGGGCCGCAACTCGAAAGGAATGTGCCTGCACAAAGAGCATCGATGTCGGGGCATACGACACCTGTGCGCACGGGTGCGTGTATTGCTATGCGAACATCGATAAAGACAAGGCGGGAGCGGCGCAACTGCGGCATCATCCTGGATGGAATGCGCTCGATAAGCAAGTGGATGAAAAGGAATCAGCGTGATTGACGACCGGAAGGCTGCATCTCGCTTTAAAATAAGTATGAATGGAATGTCATGCTGGGAGGTCAGTTCGTTCCTCGTCCGCTTCCTCTGTTCTGCTTTGATTTCACGCTCGATTCAAGTATCATTGACAAGCTTGAGAAAAAAGTCTAGATTACTTAATTCTGAGCATCATTATGAAAGGGAGAGATTTCAATCAGTAATTAATAATTGGGATATGCGTATGCTCCCAAAGATGGTGAGATAGATGAACCTGTTAACAACGGGACGGATTTATTAAATTCCCTTGCGATTGTGGAGATTGAAGGTGCAGCGACAACAGAACCGTAGATACTATCTTGCAGCTATAGTTTCACTAATAACATTTGTTGTCTATCTCTCGTCCCTTCACCATGAATTCGTTGAGTGGGATGATGCCCAGTATGTTGTTGAGAATCTCCATATCCGATCGATTAATTTCGCCTTTATCAAGTGGGCATTTGCCGATTTCCATGCAGGTAACTGGCATCCCCTTACATGGATATCTCATTCCATAGATTATGCCATCTGGGGATTGAATCCACTTGGGCATCATCTAACCAACGTTATTCTCCACGCTGTCAATACCTTTGTCGTGGTATTGCTCATAATAGGCCTCCTCGATACCTTGAAAGAGTCAACAATAAAAAAGGGGCTATCGGAATTCTTACATGAGCGGATGATACTTATAACTGGAGGGGTAACCGGTCTTTTGTTCGGCCTTCACCCTTTGCATGTAGAATCAGTGGCCTGGGTTGCGGAACGGAAAGATCTTCTCTGTGCCCTGTTCTTCCTGCTCAGTATCACCCTGTATACGAAATACGTAAATAGTATAAATAACGAACCGGCTCAAGAAAAATCATCGCTACGATTTTTCAATAAGCAATACTTCATCGCCTTTGTATTTTTTATCCTTGCGTTGTTAAGCAAGCCCATGGCGGTCACTCTCCCCTTTGTCCTGCTGATTTTAGACTGGTATCCGTTTAAAAGGATCCGGTCTCTGAAGACATTTCGGGCTGCATTTATCGAGAAAATTCCTCTTATTGCTTTGAGTCTTATTTCATCGGTCCTGACTGTTTTGGCACAGAGAGCGGGAGGGGCCTTAGTGACGGTGGAGTCTGCGCCGCTTTCGACACGAGTGCTGGTAGGAGCCGGCTCTCTTATTGCTTATCTCTGGAAGATGATTTGGCCTTTGAATTTAATCCCTTTTTATCCATATCCAACAGATGTATCACTTTTATCTTTAGAATATCTTGTCAAAATTGTTTTTGTTGTCGGGATTACTATAATCTGTATCGTTAGTACTAAAAAACAGAGATTATGGCTATCGGTCTGGAGTTATTATGTCATTACCCTGATTCCCGTGATTGGTATTGTTCAGGTGGGAAGGCAAGCAATGGCAGACAGGTATACTTATTTACCGAGTCTGGGGCCATTCCTTATAATTGGTTTAGGAGTGGCATGGGCTGTCAGCAAGATGGATACATTACCTCAGTGGGGTCTGATCATTAAACTTTTGGGTGTCGCCATCTCTATTTTTGTGTTTGTTTCTCTGTCATATTTAACTTTCAGACAGATAGGCATATGGAACAACAGCATCCGACTGTGGAGCTACGTTATCGGAAAACATCCAGAAAGAGTTCATCTCGTCTATTATTTTCGCGGTCTAGCCTTTCTGAATACGGACCAGACTGACAAAGCAATCGAGGATTTCGATATGGCAATTGATTTGGATCCGTATTTTGGCGATGCTTTTTTAAATCGAGGAACTGCTTTTGAAAAAAAAGGCATGTTTGAGAAAGCGATTGAGAACTTCGGCAAGGCAATCGCTTTGAGGCCTTCTTATGAGGCCTATTTCAATCGAGGGATAACTTTTGAAAAAATGGGCATGCTCGATAAAGCAATTGCAGACTACGATAAGGCAATTGCTTTGAACCCATCTCGCTATGAAGCCTATCATGCTGCGGCCAAATTATATGGCAAGGCCGGGTTGTTCGATAAAGCAAAAGAATATTTTAGCAGCTATATTGCCATAAATCCGAAGCATGCTGAATCATACAACAACCGTGGTCTAGCCTATGTATACCTTGGCCAGAATGATAGAGCATTGGAGGATTTTAATACGGCAATTGCATTAGATCAGAATATTGCAGTTGCATATCGAAATCGTGGAGATCTTTATCTGAGAATGGGCAATAGAGAGTTTGCCCTCACGGATTTCCAAAAAGCATGTGATTTAGGGGACGAAAAAGGATGTAATGCCTTGAAAGCTGTACCACAACATGGATTCTGAAAAATTGGTGGATTGCATATTCCGAAGCATTTCTGAAAGCCGTTCCAGGAGCAGCTACCATGCATGTGATGGGGCGATTAGGGCGGGATATTCCAGCCGGCATTAAGGGATAGTTTCGGCGTTCGAGAAATGCGGACGAATAGATGAAAGCGATAACGCAATGTTTCTGTATATGAAACGGATTTTCATAATTGGACTTCTTCTTTCCCTCTTCGCCTGCGTCCGTCCGCCGGTGCCGGTGACGAAGCCTGAAGACGCGCTTGAGCAGAGATCGTGGTGGCGGGCGGTGGCGCCGCGCGATGACCAAGCCTTCAAGGACATCTCCGCTGCGGTACATCAGAGCCTGGAGTACTACAGGAAACTTCCGCCAGAGACGCTTTTTTACATTGGTCCTGAACGGGTCACGGCCCTCGAAATGATCGTAACACTCCAGAACTTCCTATTAATTATTGAGAACGATTCGATCACCTATGACCAGAAAGTGAAGCGGATCAAGGATGAATTCATCGCCTATCGTGCAGTTGGCTCGCGTGGTAATGGCAGGGTGCTGTTCACCGGATACTACGAGCCCCTGCTCTCGTGCAGGCTGATTGCCGATGATACGTACAGATATCCGCTCTACCGACGGCCGGATGACCTCATCGAGATCGACCTGACGCAGTTCGGTGACAACTTCCCGAAGAACAAGCTCTTCGGCAGGCTGGACAATAAAAAAGTCATCCCTTATTACTCTCGCGAAGAGATCAACCATAAGCAGGCCATCGCGAACAAAGGCTTGGAGATTGTGTGGTGTCGCGACCCCGTGGAGATCTATTTCCTTCAGGTGCAGGGCTCGGGCAAGGTGGATTTGGGCGATGGGAACATTGTGAGCGTACTTTATGACGGCCAGAACGGCAGGTTTTACAAGAGCATCGGCAAGTATCTCATCGAGAGCGGCGTGATGACCCAAGAGAACATGTCGATGCAAGCGATCCGTGAATACCTGAACACTCATCACGACGAGCTGTTCAAGGTTCTCAACCAGAATCCGAGTTACGTCTTCTTCCGTATGGACATGGGGCCGTCGCTCGGGAACATAGGCGTGCCTCTCACCCCCGGACGTTCGATCGCCACGGACAGCAAGCTCTTTCCCAAAGGCGCCCTCGCCCTCATTTCAACACAGAAGCCGGTGATTGAAAATGGCGTTATCAAGGAGTGGGCGCCATTCACCCGGTTCGTGCTGAATCAGGACACAGGCGGAGCCATCAAGGGGCCAGGCAGAGCGGACCTGTTCTGGGGAGAGGGTCCTGAGGCCGAGATCGGGGCGGGGTATATGCAGCAGGAAGGGGAACTTTATTTCTTGATGCGAAAAAAGTAAATACGTTATTGATCGCCACAGCGTCCACGAAGGTTAACGAAGCTTGATAGAGTAATCAGCGGCGATTACACCACTTGCAACTACGTACTACAAACAACAGTGTCATTGCGAGCAACTGCCGGGAGCGTGGCAATCTAGTTTTAGATAACGATTACCTCGTCGCTTCGCTTTACGCAGCAACATTTTTTATGCTCTTTTAAAACTGAATTAACGAAATCGTAAGCCCTCAGATATTTAATGCCGTCGTGAGTATCTCTTTCTCCCTCCTATACGAACCTTCACTGGTGAATCTGCCTGTGCGAGCATTTACTTGTGGCCAAACCATGTCTTGATCTCCAATTATACTCAAATGCCACTTCCTCGCTTTCTCCTCCGTCTCAAGATCGATGGTTTCAGACCGCCTTGACAATGTCCCTATCTGCGCTTACACTATATAAAAGGGATGCTTTCGAAGGAGGGTGCTGTGAGCATCAAAGACTTTGAACTGCCGGTGTCCGAACTCCGACATACAACAGATCCAGCGGAATTCCCGTTTCAGACCACTGCCGAGCTCTCGCTCAAAGACGAAGTGATTGGCCAGGTGCGGGCCGTAAAGTCCATCGAGTTCGGTCTGTCCATCAATAACCACGGCTACAATATCTTCGTGTCCGGCATACCGGGCACAGGCAGAAATACTATCGTCAAGTCCATCGTGAAGCGGATATCCCTCGACCGTGCGGTTCCCGGCGACTGGTGTTACGTCAACAATTTCAAGGACCCCGACCGTCCGCGCGCCATCAATCTTCCGCCGGGAAAGGGACGTGAACTCCAGCGCGACGTGGACACGTTCATCGCGTTCATGCAAAGCGAAATCCCGAAGGTTTTCGAGTCCAAGGAATACGAGGAGCAAAAGTCCCGCGTTGTGGAAGAAGAGGAAAAAGCGAAGGAAGTCCTCTTCGGTGAGGCCGGACAACGGGCACTCGAACTCGGGTTCCAGCTCTCGATCACCCGCACAGGCATAGTAAAGGTTCCCCTGTGGAAGGGGAAGCCTCTCCAACAGCAGGAATTGGAGAACCTCACGCCCGAGCAGCGGCTCGAGCTTGAGGAACGCGAAAAGAAAGTGGATGTCGAGATCCGCGATTTCTTGGCCAAGGCCCGCCAACTCGACAAGGAGGCGCACGAGAAAATCCACGAGCTGAACCGCCGCATCGCGCACTTCGCCATGGGCCACCAGCTTGAAGATCTCAAAGAAAAGTACGGCATGAACAAGCGCATCCCCGACTATCTAGCCGAGGTCGAGGAAGACATCCTGAGCAACCTGCGCGAGTTCCTCGGCCAGACACCGGAGATGCCCTTCCAGATCGAGGGCATGGATAAGGCGAGCTTTCTTGAGCGTTACAAGGTGAATGTGATTGTGGATAACGCGGAGACCAAGGGCGGGCCGGTGGTAGATGAGGCGAATCCCACCTATAACAACCTCGTGGGCCGCATCGAACGCAAGGCTCGGTTCGGCGCGTTCTACACGAATTTCTCCATGATTCGGTCCGGTTCCGTGCTCCAGGCAAACGGCGGCTACCTTGTGATGAATGCCCTCGATGTGCTCAGGAACCCCTTTTCCTGGGACGCGCTCAAGCGGATCATCAAGAAAAACGAGGTGAAGATCGAGGATGTGGCCGAGCTCTATGGCTTCACTACCGGTGGCATCAAACCTGAACCCATCCCCGTCTCGCTCAAGATCATCATGCTTGGGAGCCCCTGGCTCTACTACCTCCTCTATTACTACGACGAGGACTTCCGCGATATTTTCAAAGTTAAGTCCGACTTCGACACCCAGACCGTGAGTTCCCGCGACGAGAAGATGCGCTACGCGAACTTCATCGGCAACATGGTGAAGACCGAAGGACTCCTTCCCTTTAACCGAAACGCGGTAGCGGGCGTTGTGGACTACGCCGTGCGTCTGACCGAGAAAAAGGGCAAACTCTCGCTCCGGTTCAGCGACCTCACGGACCTGGTGCGCGAAGCAGCGTACTGGGCAGTGCAGGCCGGAGGCGCGGTAGTGACCGGCGAGCATGTGGACAAGGCGCTCGAGGAGAAGGTCTACCGGGCGAACCTCATCGATGAGCGCATCCAGGAGCTTTTCACCGACGGGACGCTCATGGTGGACGTGGCAGGCGCTGTACCTGCTCAGGTGAACGGCCTATCGGTGTACGATATCGGTGATTTCTCTTTCGGCAAACCGTCGCGCATCACGGCCCGGGTGTACCTGGGCAAAGGAGGCGTTCTCGACATCGAGCGCGAGGCAAAGCTCTCAGGCCGCATCTACAACAAGGGCGTGCTCATCCTCTCGGGCTTCCTCGGCGGGACATACGCGCAGGACAAGCCGCTTTCCCTTTCAGCGAGCCTCGCCTTCGAGCAGAGCTACGGTGAGGTGGAGGGAGACAGCGCCTCGGCCGCTGAGCTTATCGCGCTCATCTCGGGCATCGCCGAGGTGCCGGTGAAACAGGGACTGGCCATCACCGGATCGATCAACCAGAAAGGAGAGATCCAGCCCATCGGCGGCGTGAACGAAAAGATCGAGGGCTTCTTCGCCGTGTGCAGGAACCGCGGTCTTACCGGCGACCAGGGTGTCGTGATCCCGAAGATCAATGTGAAGAACCTCATGCTCAAAAAGGACGTGGTCGAGGCGGTCAAGGCAGGAAAGTTCAGGATCTACGCCGTCACGACCGTTGGTGAGGCGCTCGAGATCATGACCGGCATGCCGGCCGGCGATCGGAAAACAGACGGAACCTACCCCGAAGGCACAATCAACGGCCTCGTTGACAAAAAGCTCAAGGAGATGTCTAAGAAGCAGAAAGGCGAGGAGAAGGGGGAGGAGAAAAAAGAGAAGAATGAGGAGAACAACGAGAACGCACCGAAAAAGACGCAGCCGTGATGATCCATTCGACTTCAGCCCCGCTCTTCTCTTCTTCACTTGCTCTCAGTCTCTCAGAAAATTCTCAATTTTTTTCTCTTCAGCGTGAGTCCGTGTCTTCATGTACTCTATATGGTGAGATTGTTCTAAACCGCAAAAGCAAGGGAGGGCTGCATGAAGGCTAAGGTCGGGAGAGAGAAAAGCCGTGTGCTCCACAACGTGAGCCTCCTAACAGACCACGATATTTACCTATTCAAACAGGGGAACCACTTCAAGCTCTATGAGAAGCTAGGCTCCCACGTCATGACTGTGGGCGGCGAAGCAGGAACTCTCTTCGCGGTCTGGGCGCCAAACGCAGCAAAGGTGTCGGTGATCGGGGATTTCAATGGATGGGACAAGAACGCCCACGCACTTCGCGCACGGGACGATGGATCAGGCATCTGGGAGGGGTTTATTCCCGGGGTATCTCACGGCACGCTGTATAAGTACCACATCCGCTCCCGCGTGCATAACCACGAGGCGGCAAAGGGCGACCCATTTGCGTTCTCATGGGAGGTCCCGCCAAAAACTGCATCCATTGTGTGGGACGTATCGTATGCATGGAGCGACTCGGACTGGATGAAAGACCGCCACAAAAGAAATGCATTGAGCTCGCCGATCTCAGTGTATGAACTCCATCCCGGATCATGGCGCAGGGTTCCTGAGGACAACAATCGCTCCCTTACCTATCGTGAGCTCGCGGGCATCCTCCCCGCGTACCTCAAGGACATGGGCTTTACGCACGTGGAGTTCATGCCGGTAATGGAACACCCCTTTTATGGCTCCTGGGGATACCAGGTTACCGGATATTTTGCGCCCACGAGCCGCTACGGATCGCCCCAGGACTTCATGCATCTCATCGACCGCCTGCACCAGGAGGGGATCGGTGTGGTCCTCGACTGGGTCCCATCCCATTTCCCGGACGACATCCACGGGCTTGTGTATTTTGACGGGACGCACCTCTATGAACACGTGGACCCGAGAAAGGGGTACCATCCTGAATGGCATAGCTGCATCTTCAACTACGGCAGGTATGAGGTGCGCAATTTCCTGATCAGCAACGCCCTGTTCTGGCTGGACAAATACCATGCCGACGGGCTCAGGATCGACGGGGTCGCTTCCATGCTCTACCTGGACTACGCGCGCGAGGAGGGAGAGTGGATTCCAAACCCTTATGGCGGAAGAGAAAACCTGGAGGCCATCGATTTTTTGCGGAGCCTGAACCGTGAGGTGTACCGCGCATTTCCCGATGTCCAGACCATTGCGGAGGAGTCCACGGCCTGGCCCATGGTCTCGAGGCCCGTACACGTGGGTGGGCTCGGTTTCGGCATGAAATGGAACATGGGGTGGATGCATGACACGCTGGAATACTTTTCAACAGACCCCGTCTTCCGCAAGTACCACCAGGGGATGATCACGTTCAGTATCTGGTACGCGTTCTTCGAGAACTTCATGCTCCCCCTGTCCCACGACGAGGTAGTGCACGGCAAGGGTTCCCTTGCGGGCAGAATGCCGGGGAACGGAAAACAAAAGCTGGCAAACCTCCGTCTCTTGCTGGGCTTCCAATACCTGCATCCGGGCAAGAAGCTGGTGTTCATGGGAGGCGAGTTCGGACAGTGGAGAGAGTGGAGCCATGAGGAGAGCCTGGACTGGCACTTGTTGCGCTATCGGGAACATCACGGCGTTCGCCAGTGGGTCAGGGACCTGAACCTGCTCTACCGGAACGAGGCTGCGCTCCATGGGTTCGATTTTGAGCCTGCGGGGTTCGAATGGGTAGATTTCAGCGACCAGGAACAGAGCATCATCAGTTTCCTCCGAAGGGGGAGGAAAACAGAGGAACTGTTCCTCGCCATCTTCAACTTCACCCCAGTACCGCGATTCAACTACCGAGTGGGTGTACCCGAAGGAGGCTGGTGGATTGAAGTGTTAAACAGCGATGCTGCAGAATACGGGGGTGACGGGTACGGGAACGCCGGAGGCGCAGAGGCTGAGCCTATTCCCTGCCACCGGAGAGACCACTCTCTCGCACTTATTCTTCCGCCCCTGAGCCTTCTGGTTTTTAAGAGACGGAGCGGGAATTCTTCCCTTTTCAAAGGGGAGATGAAAGCTACTATATGATTTAAGAAATGGCCATACAAATATTGAAAAATATTGTATTATGTGATGCCATATGTATATGGACATCGTGCATCACAGGACCTGTACATACCAGATCGGGTACCATATCGTATTCTGCACCAAGTACCGGTATAAAATGCTTATTGGCACGGTATCGGAGGATTTGAAGCGGATCCTGACTGATGTAGCCAAAGAAAAAGGTTTCGATATACGCGAAATGGCAGTCGGAGAAGACCATGTCCATTTATTCATCACGGCTCCTCCCCACATAAGCATCTCATCGCTCGTAAAGTGGGTGAAGGGCATATCGGCGAGGCATATGTTCATGAAACGGCCGGGGCTCAAGAAAAAACTCTATAAAGGACATTTCTGGAACCCCAGCTATTACGTCGGCACCGTAGGGGAAATCAGTGAAAGCACGGTCCAGCGCTATATTGCAAGCCAGAAAACCTCATACAGGGGCCATGCATAATCAGACCGCAAAAACCCCGAGGGCCATACGGCAAAAGAGACCCCATCATACAGTGGTAACCCGCGCATACTGCTTCCCGATGGAAGTCCCGGCCAAACAGCACGAACGTTTTATGGCGCAGCTTACCGCTTGCTGGCGTCTTAGGAACAATCTCGTTAACGACCGGCTCACAAACCGGCTCTTTTGCAGGTCCCGGAAACAGCAGGGTCTTAAACCCGCATATCTGAACCGCGCAGATCAGTATCGTTCCCTGGCAAAATACGTCAGGCAAGACACGGCATTATCCAAAGTCCACAGCCAGGTGCGGCAGAACGTCGCAGTCAGGGTGGATGAAGGTTATAAAAGGTTCTTTGACGCTCTCAAGGAGGGTAAAACCAGCGTCCATCCTCCCCGATTTCTTGATTTCAGGAAGTACCGCAGTTTCACCTTTCCCCAGTACGGTTCCGCGGCACACATAAAAAACAGCACGCTTCATCTTTCAGGACTTGGCGATTTCAGGATCCATGATTACCGGAAGGTCAGAGGGAAGAAAAAGACGGTCACGATCAAGATGAAGCAGGGCAGGTGGTGGTGCATCGTAACCGCGGAGACGCAGGAGAAGGACATTTTGCCGCAGGTACCGTCTGAAGGCAGAATGAACGCTGGCATAGACCCGGGTCTTTCGGTCCTCATGACGGATTCTTACGGAGAAACGTACGACCCGCCGAAGGCATGGCATGACAACAGGCGTAAACTGCGGATGGCGCAGAAGAAGATGTCCCGGCAGTTCGAGGCGAGAAAAAGGTCACATGCAATGCGGGCAACTCTGGCTAAATCCTGTGGCATTACATCTCCCGTACTACGCGACATCCCGTATTCGAACCGGCTGACAAAACAAATAAAGAAAGTGGCGAAGATCCACACCAAAGTCGAGCGCATCCGGGAACATCACCACAAGAAGAACGCGGCGATCATAGCCGACCGTTATAACATGGTGGCCGTCGAAGACCACGGCGCGGGGTTCATGACCAGGAACCGGAAGCTTGCGAAGCTTGCGTCTGACCGCGCTACCTCAAGTCAGAAACTGAGACTCATAAGCAAGCTTGGGGGACGCTATATCAAGGCACCGACAACACATAACGGGGTTGGGAACAGCCAGGTTTGTGTATGTGGTGCTCTTGTGCCCAAAGCGCTGTCTGAACGGGTCCATGCATGCCCTGAATGCGGCCTTGTCGCCGGCCGTGACCATATGGCGGCAAACGTCATATCGGCCAATGTATTCGGTTTCGTATCTTTGAGCCTTTGTGCTCCGGCTGCCGGGCAGGAAGTCGTAAGACGTGGAGAGGATAAGAACCCGGCCGGCGAAAGCCGCCGGATTGAGTCGCACGCGGTCGTTGCGGCTTTAGAATCCTCCGTGAAGCGTCGACCTCTTGTGCAGGTCCGGCATACTACGGGTGCGGAAGCTACCGTAGAAGGCAAGACTGCTTCGCATCGACGAACGGGTTTAGGTACCGCTTGCCGTTGCGCTGATGAGCCGAAAACGGCCGCTATCACCGGGAGAAACACGGTTCCTTCTGATAGTATGCACGCGCTAAACAGCGTATAATGTAGAATCTGGGCTGTTACGATACACCAGAGGATGCCCCCGAAATCCATTCGGGGGAGGATGTCACAAGGCACCATGCTCCTCAATCGTGATGGATGAGAGAAGGGAAAGTGTCGTTTCACTTGACTATTATCCACCCCTGCGTGATAATGAACGCCATCTGCAGTGCTAGGACGAATTCTAAGCACGAATTACCAAAACCTCATCCGGACAAGACGGCAAAAACCCTTTAAACCGCTGGGACGCGAAGGTCGCGAAGTGGTTGGTCGTCAATAAATATTCATGTATGCAGTTCTTTGCGCTCTTCACTTAGTCGCATTGATTCTGGACCATGCGACTTTGCGGTGAATAAGGTTTTTGATGATATCTTTAAGGAGAATTTCGTAAAGCAATGAAAGCGGCAGATAATAAAAGAGAATCTTCATTGTGGCAAAACGAGGTAAGGCGCGTAGCGACCGGCATCCGGCGGCGTGTGCTCGACCATACGATCAAGAACAGCGGCGGTTATCTCAGCCAGGCTTGTTCCTCGGCAGAGATTCTGGCCACTCTTTATGTAAAGGTCATGAACCTCGGTAAGGTCGACGTCCCTCTTGTACCCCAACCTTTCCTCGGTGTCCCAGGCCCGAATAATCCGAATTATTTTACCGGTGCTGCGTTCAATGGGCCCGGAAAAGATCAAGACCGGTTCTTTCTCTCTCCGGCCCAATATGCCATGGTCCTTTACGCAACGCTTATCGAGACGGGCCGCATGGCAGAGGAGGGCCTTAGCCAGTTCAATAAGGATGGAAGCGTGGTGGAGATGATCGGTGCGGAGCATTCTCCCGGCATGGAGACCATGACCGGGTCCCTGGGCCAGGGAATCAGCCAGGCTGCGGGCATAGCCATGGCCAGAAAACGAAAGGGCGAGAAGGGCAGGGTATTCATCTTTATGTCTGATGGCGAATTCCAGATCGGCCAGACCTGGGAGGCGCTTCAGACAATGTCTTTTCACATGCTTGACAACGTGATTATCTACGTTGATGTGAACGGGTTTCAGTGCGACGGGAAGATGTGCAATGTCATGGATATCGAGCCCCTGGACAAAAGGCTTGAATCCTTCGGAGCGCGGGTATTGCGGGTGAACGGTCACGATATCAAGCGCCTGGCAGATGTCGGATCACTGGCGCCTGACGGGCGGCCTGTGGTCGTGCTCGCGGACACCGACGCATGCAGGGGGATCGAAGTCCTTAAAGCAAGAGCCCCGAAGATGCACTATGTCCGCTTCACCTCCGAAGAGGAGAAGGACCGCTACGTAACTGCCTTTCAGGGGCTCAGCGGAAAAGAACAAACGCCTGAACCAAAGGTTGTCCAAACCGAGTTGAAACCTCAAGTTAAGCCTTATGCAGGTCCTGAAATCCTTTCCAGGGTTCATGCGAAAAATTTCGTCAAATGGGCTGAGAACAAACCGGAGGTGCTCGTGCTCTCGGCTGACCTCACGAGTTCAACCGAGATCGACATCTTCAGGGATACCTATCCCGACAGATTCCTCTCCATGGGCATAGCTGAACAGAACATGCTGAGCTTTGCTGCGGGACTTGCGCGGGAAGGGTTCATCCCCTTTGTGCATACCTTCGCGGTATTCATCTACCGCCGCGCCTATGACCAGATAGCGATGTCCGTCGCTTATCCCAATCTCTCCGTGAGGATGATCGGTTTTCTTCCGGGCATCACCACCCCCGGGGGAGCAACCCATCAAGCCATCGAGGACATCGCCATCATGCGGGCACTGCCGAACATGACTGTCATCGAGTGCGGGGACGCAACCGAAGTTGAATCCGTCCTCGATGTGATCGAAAAGATCAACGGGCCGGTGTATGTGAGGATGCTACGGGGCGAGATCCCGCGGCTCTTCGATAAAGAGGACCCCATGCAGTTCGGGAAGGCGCGGGTGCTCTCCGAAGGCAGCGACGTGGCGATTTTGACATCGGGCATCATGACCGAAGAGGCCATGCGGGGAGTACAGCTCCTCCGGACGCGGGGACTCTCGATCCAGCATATGCACATCTCGACATTGAAGCCCTTTGACGATCAGTCCGTGCTCGATGCGATAGCTACATCACGCCATGGTGTGATTACCATGGAAAACCATACCATCATTGGCGGCCTGGGGTCCATCATTGCCGAGAAGATGGCGGAGGCAGGCATGGCTAAGAAGCTCGTGCGCATTGGACTGCGGGATACCTATGCTCACGGGGCGAGCAAACAATACCTCCTGAAGAAATACGGAATGGACGCTCTTGCCCTGATCAAAGAGGTGGAAGCCATGGTCGGGGAAACATTTAATATATCCGAGAATGAGCTTACTAAAACGCACGTTGCCGCTGTCCACAGCAAGGCAAAGTCAGAGGCGCTGTGAGCGACCGGGATCAGGGACATTCGTAAACGGCAAATGCGTTGCCTGCTGGCAAGGGCGGAGAGGACAGACAGGAAGAGCCTATCTTCATTTATATCTTCGCGTTCTTAGCGTGCTTGCAGCAGACAAACTATACTCCTGGATTCCCGATTCCGCGGGAATTACAAACTCGATCGCTTATCAATAAACCTCTTAATACCTGAGTCACAGTACACGGTAAAGGTGCTTTCATGACCATTAGTAAAACCTGTACCCCTGAATCCTTGTTTTCCTCCGACCGCTTTCTTGTTACCTACCGGTTGTTCGGCAGCGAGCAGGAGGCCCGCGCCAAGGCAGAGGACATCTGCATTGAGCAGACCGTGGAATTCCCCGGCGATCTGGTTCCGGAAGGAATCATCAGGGACCATGTGTTCGGAAGGATTGAAGAACTCCAGCCATGGGACACTGAAAGCTTCAGGGCAGTCATCAGCTATGCTGTGGAGATCGCTGCAGGCGAGCTGACCCAGTTTCTGAACGTCGTCTTCGGCAACAGCAGCATCAAACCCGGCATCAGGGTGGAGCATCTCGATCTTCCCGGGTCATTTCTCAGCTGCTTTAAAGGACCTCGCTTTGGCCGGGAGGGGATACGACGCCTTGTAAGCGTCCCGAAGCGGCCGCTTCTTTCAACAGCGCTCAAGCCCATGGGTCTTTCGTCAATGGAGCTTGCGGATCTGGCCTACCAGTTTACTCTGGGAGGTATGGACATCGTCAAGGACGACCACGGTCTAAGCAATCAATGCTGTGCGCCTTTCAAGGAACGGGTCAGCCTTTGTGCCGAGGCCGTGCAGAGGGGGAACAAAGAAACGGGCCAGCGGACTATCTATGTGGCAAATATCTCCGCTCCACATGCCGAAATGATGAAGAGGGCCAGGATTGCGAAAGACGTCGGCGCAGGAGGGCTGATGGTTGCTCCGGGAATAATCGGTTTTGACGCGATGAGAGAGTTGGCGGATGACGACAGCATCTCTCTGCCGATCCTGACACATCCGGCCTTACAAGGAAGTTTTGTAACAAGCCGGAACGGAATATCCCATGGCGTCATCTTCGGACAGCTCGCACGCCTGGCAGGAGCGGACGCAACCATCTTCCCGAATTTCGGAGGCCGATTCTCGTTCAGCCGAGAGGAATGTGAAGAGATCGTCAAGGGGACCTCTGTCCCTATGGGACAACTCAAAACCATCTTCCCCGCACCAGGAGGCGGCATGAGCATTGAGATGGTACCCGACATGCTTGAGACCTACGGGCAGGACCTGATATTCCTGATCGGTGGGGGGCTGTTCCGGCACAGTCCCGACCTCATTGAGAACTGTCGCTACTTCAGGAGAATGGTAGAGCAGATTAAGTAGCGCAGCCCAGAGAAAGAGGCGGCCATTCGAGTATCGGGATGTCCATGTTTAAAGCAAAGGCATATATTCACTAGAGATGGTCCAGGAAAGAAATTTGCCACGTGTTGTCTGGGACGAGAAGCGTTCACCCCGGACGTAGGGGTGTCGTTGTGAGGTGATGCATAATGCGTACTGAGATCTGCATCCGGTTACCCGATTGGCTTAAGAACTTTGTGGCTTCGTCCCCAGAGGCATTCCCAAATGTTGAGGACCGCATGCGCTTTGTCATTTCTCTTGCCCGGCAGAATGTGCAGCGCACGACGGGTGGCCCCTTCGCCTCTGCGGTTTTCGACCACAGCGGTCGCCTGATCGCCCCGGGTATCAACATGGTGGTCACGTCGAATTGCTCCGTTCTCCATGCGGAAATCGTGGCGCTTGTTCTTGCTCAAGAGACACTCGGCAGGTACGACCTGAGCGACGAGGGGAGGCTGCATTACGATCTCATAGCATCCGCAGAACCCTGCGCTATGTGCTTTGGTGCCGTTCCGTGGTCCGGTGTGCGACGACTGGTGTGCGGGGCGCGGGATGAGGACGCGAGGGCCATCGGGTTCGATGAGGGGCCCAAGCTGGATGACTGGGTTGCAGAGCTCAACAATCGCGGTATAGCGGTGTTGCGCGACGTGCTCCGAGAGGAAGCGGCGGCGGTGCTTCGAGAATACGGTGCGGCAGGAGGGACGATATACAACTCCGGTCGTCCGGACCGGAGGATTAACCGAGTGTAACGGCTCGCACAGCTGGTAGCAGTCACGACAATGCAAGGGAAGAGGCCCCTTTACAAAGGCGCCTCCTCTTGGCAAGGTCACGACCAACGGGCAGTCAAAGATGCATTGAAGACCTCATACGATCTTGCGCGGTTTTTGAGTATGGCATGGATCATTTGCGGGACTTGGTGGAGACTAAAAAGGGGCTCCGGTAAATTGCCGGAGCCCCTCCTATTTTGATTCTGTTCGCTGATCGATTACTTTGCCTTTACTTCGATGTCCGTGGCCTTCATTTCGTACTGAATGGTGACCTTGGCGCCGACCTTGAGGTCACCTTTGACTTTGGTGTTTGCGTCCTTGGCGATCTCCCACTTGTCCTTGCCTTTCTGGACGACAATCATGGTATCCTTGATCTCCAGGACGGGACCGGTTACTTGATAGGTCTTGACGGAACCGGCGAATGCCAATGCTGCAGTGAGCAACAACACGACTACTACTACGACTGCTGCACGCTTCATAGAAAACCTCCTTAGGTGTGAGATGATAACGCTCGAGATTATAGCGGATCTAGGTGCCACTGTCAAGGCACACGGCCGGATCCTCCGGTCGCTTGATGCCAGGAGCTACCGTTTGTTCCCGCCGAGGATCGAACCGAGCACCCCGCGAATGATTTGCCGGCCGATCTGGCTGCCCATGGCGTGAGCAGCGCTTTTGGCCATAGCTCCGAGGATCTTTACGGTTTCGGACTCGGGTTCGACTGAATGTCTCGGGCGCACAGGTGCTGCCGTATCCTCGTGCTGCTTTTCTGCCGTCCGATGCTTCAACTTTTCATAGGCAGACTCACGGTCTACTTCTTTCTCGTAATGGCCGAAGATCACCGACGCCTTGATAGTCTCCGCACGTTCGTCCTGCGAGAGCGGCGTGAGGCGGCTCCGAGGCGGCAGGACAATTACACGTTCAACCACGGTAGGGGATCCGTTTGTATCGAGCATAGACACGAGGGCCTCGCCTACGGCGAGTTCGGTGATGACCTTCGAGACATCGAGGCTTGGATTGGTACGGAATGTCTCGGCAGCGACCTTCACCGCTCTTTGGTCCTTGGGCGTGAATGCTCGCAGTGCGTGCTGGACCCGATTACCGAGCTGTCCGAGGACCGTTTCGGGCACGTCGAGCGGATTCTGGGTAACGAAATAGACCCCGACACCCTTGGAGCGGATCAGCCTTACGACCTGCTCGATCTTGTCTTCAAGAACCTTCGGCATGTCGTCGAACAGGAGGTGGGCTTCGTCAAAGAAGAAGACGAGCTTCGGTTTTTCCGGATCACCTACTTCGGGCAGTGTCTCGAAAAGCTCGGCCAGCATCCAAAGCAGGAAGGTGGCATAGAGCTTCGGTGCCTGCATGAGCTTGTCAGCGGCGAAGATATTGATAACGCCTCTGCCCTCGGCGTCAGTCCGCATCAGGTATTGCAATTCCAAGGCCGGCTCGCCGAAGAACGTGGCGCCGCCCTGCTCCTCAATGGTGAGCAGTCCGCGCTGGATAGCGCCAATGCTCGCCGTTGAGATGTTACCATATGCGGTCTTGAACGTATCCGCGTTGTCACCGACGAACTGTGTCATGGCCCTGAGGTCCTTAAGGTCGAGGAGCAGCAGACCGTTATCGTCTGCGATCCTGAAGATAAGTGTGAGAACGCCGCCCTGGACCTCGTTCAAGTTCAGCACGCGTGAGAGGAGGAGTGGCCCCATCCCGGATATAGTGGTGCGGACCGGATGTCCCTGCTGACCAAAGACATCCCAGAACTCGGTTGGGAAACCTTCAAAAATAAAGTCAGCGAGGCCCAGCTGCTTTGCACGCTCAGTAAAGTCAGGTTTGTCTCCACCGGGCCTAGCGATGCCCGAGAGATCGCCCTTTACGTCGGCCATGAAGACGGGGACACCGATCCTGCTGAACTGCTCGGCCATTACCCGGAGCGTGACGGTCTTGCCCGTCCCGGTGGCGCCGGCAATCAAACCGTGCCGGTTTGCCATTCGCGACAGGATCAAGACTTCCTCTTTACCTTTCGCGACGAGTATCGAATCTGATTTCTGCACTATGGTACCTCCGCGATTGGGCATAACAGCGCCCCTTAACGAGAACGAATTTAATTATTCCACAACGAATTTTCGTTTGCAAGCGTTTTTGGCGCAAGGCCATGTAACAAGGAGAGATGAAGATACCAACCAATTGAGCACCCTTTGCAGATCATTGCAAGAGGCTCCTCTGTCTCGCCCCGAGCAGGACAAAGGATCGCTGTGCTTGACTCAGGGCGGGTATGTGAAAAGTCTTGGTTATTTGGTACGGTGAGTTCTTTCGCAACGCTGAAAACGACATGTCTCGATTTTAAGGGCCGATTCAATTTCCTGTTTAAGATCATCACGGTGAAACTGGCAAATAACTTTTCGTTTGATTTTATCGCTGGGTGATGTTATTATTTTCGATACTGCTCAAAAAGAACGAACTGTTTGAGGTTCTGATACTTATGATTAAAAAATCGTTCGGAAAAATCCTTGAACTAACCAAGACGCTGACGTTACGGGTCTGGGAAAAGTTTAAGCTCTTCTGGTTCACTATTGCGCTCCCGTGGCTCAAGAACCTCACCCCCAAGAAAGTGATCATGATCCTCGGAATCGCTTTTGTTGCCGGAATTCTCTTTATCACACTCATGTTCTTCATTCTCTCCTTCGGCCTGCCCACGGTCGAATCGCTCAAGGACTACAAGCCGAGCCCGGGCACGCTCATCCTCGCCGAGGACGGCAGGGCGCTGGGCCAGGTGAAGATCGAGAAGGGCATCTACGTACCACTTCAGCGGATCCCGAAGTTCATGGTAAGCGCGCTTCTCGCGACGGAGGACCCGCGCTTCTTCCAGCACAAGGGTATCGACTACCGCGGTATCATGCGTGCGGCGCTCAAGGACATTATTTCCGTACGGCTGAAGCAGGGCGGTAGCACCATCACGCAGCAGCTCACGAAGGTAGTGTTCCTCTCGCCGGAACGGAAGTTCACTCGCAAGATAAAGGAAATTATCCTTGCGCGTCGTCTTGAGAAGGAGCTGACCAAGGAGGAAATCCTCGAACTCTATCTCAATAAGATATACTTCGGCCATGGTGCCTATGGTGTGCAGATGGCTGCCAAGACCTATTTTGGCAAGAACGCCTGGGAGATCAATGAGGCCGAGGCCGCGCTCCTTGCCGGTCTACCGAAGTCGCCCATGGTCTATTCCCCTTACAGCGACATCGACCTAACCAAGCTGCGGCAGTGGCAGGTGCTCAAGAGGATGGTGGAGGAGGGGTACCTTACTGAGGAGCAGAGCCTGAAGATCTACAACCAACCGCTCAGCCTCGAGAACTTGCGGCCTCAGGAAGAGCTTGCACCTCACCTCGTGGACTATATTCGCAAATATATCGAGAAGAAATACGGGCCCGAGAAGCTCTACCAGGGCGGGCTTAAGGTCTACACCACAATCGACATCGATCTGCAGCGGGCTGCGGTCTCGGCGCTCAGGGAAGGTCTCCGCTCGCTCGACAAGCGACAGGGATTCCGCGGTCGCGTGGGATTCAAGAAAGTCAAGTCAACGCCGATCCAATGGGGTTCGCTTCATGTGATGGTGAAGCCTGGAGAAGGGTTCAACGCGTATGTGCTTGCGGTCGGGGACAACTATATCACGGTCAAGGGCCGGGGACTCGTGGGCTACATCATGCAGGAGGACATGGCTTGGGCGCTTATCAAGCCAAAGAAAAAACGGGATGATCCAGAAGAGTTCAAAAAGCCTCAGGAGATCGTTCAACCTGGCGATATTATCAAGGTGCGATTGAGGGACTATGATAAAAAGAAGCAGCTCGCTTCGTTTATCCTGGACCAAACTCCGCTCGTCGAGGGTGCCGTGGTGTCGATCGAACCATTCACCGGATACGTACGGGCTTTGGTCGGCGGGTATGATTTTGTCGAGGGTGGGTTCAACCACGCCACCGATGCAAAACGCCAACCTGGATCATCGTTTAAGCCGTTCGTGTACGGCGCGGCTCTCGAGAACGGTTTCACGCCGGCCTCGATTGTCATGGACCTGCCGGTGATCTACGAGAAGAGCGAGTTCGAGAAGAAGGGCTGGAAGCCCGAGAACTATGATGAACGGTTCCTCGGTCCCATGCGTCTCAGGACGGCGCTCGCGCTGTCACGGAACGCGGTCACCGTGGGCTTGCTCGAGAAGATCGGGCTGGATAAGGCCATCGATTTCGCACGCAAGGCAGGCATCACGAGTCAAATTAGCTATGATTACACCACGGCCCTCGGTTCGTCGGTGGTCACGCCTCTGGAACTGACCTCGGCCTATGCCACGTTCGCTTCGCAGGGCGTGCGCACCGAGCCCATCATCATCAAGAGTATCATCGACGGTAAGGGTACCGTGCTGGAGAGCTACCAGCCCCAGCCCACGGAGGCGATCGACCGGACCACGGCCTTCCTGGTCACGAGCCTGCTCAAGAGTGTGGTAAATGATGGTACGGGAAGGGGAGCCAAGGTGCTCAATCGTCCTCTTGCGGGAAAGACCGGAACGACGAACAACTACGTGGACGCATGGTTCGTTGGCTACAGCCCGAGCATCGTTACGGGCGTTTGGGTAGGATATGATAACGCTACGGCGTCACTCGGTGATCGGGAGACGGGTGCACGCGCAGCGCTTCCCATCTGGATACCAGTCATGGCAAAAGCGCTCGCCGATAAGCCTGTCGAGGACTTTACGCCGACGGACGACGTCGTCTTTGTTAAGATTGACCCCGAATCCGGCCTACTCGCGCGGGAAGGAGCGGCCGATGCGATTGATGATGTGTTCCGCAAAGGCACGGAGCCCACGCAGTATGCCGATACCAAGAAAGGGCAGAAGGCCTCGCAGTTCTACATGCTCGACCAAGGGAGTCCTGTCGAAACGATTAAGAAAAAAACTGAAGCGGACGAGGCTGCTGACTAAATGGATTACAAGACAACGCTCAACCTGCCGAAAACGGAGTTTCCGATGAAGGCCAACCTCAAGGACCTTGAGCCCAGGATCATTGAGAAATGGCGGCGGGAGAATATTTACGGTCGTATGCAGGAACAGGCGAAGGGCAGGGAGCGCTACATCCTGCACGACGGGCCTCCCTATGCGAACGGCCATATCCATATCGGTCATGCGCTGAACAAGATCCTGAAGGACATCATCGTGAAGTACAAGTCCCTGCTGGGTTTCTCATCTCCTTACGTCCCCGGCTGGGACTGCCACGGCCTTCCGATTGAGCACCAGGTGCTCAAGAACCTGGGAACGAAGAAGGAGACCATGAGCCAGGCCGAGATTCGAAAGCTCTGCCGTGAGTATGCCGAGAAGTTCATTAACATACAGCGCGACGAGTTCAAGCGGCTCGGCGTGTTTGGCGACTGGGACAATCCCTACCTCACCATGAACTATACCTACGAAGCGGCGATCGTGCGGGAGCTCGGCAAGTTCGTGGGGACCGGCGGCGTGTATAAGGGAAAGAAGCCAGTATACTGGTGCGGCTCCGATGAAACGGCGCTCGCCGAGGCAGAGGTGGAGTATGCTGACCATGAATCTCCCTCCATCTACGTCCGTTTTCCTCTGCCTGATGCGGCCAAGGCATTGCCATCGCTTGCGGGAAGGAACGTCTTCATCGTGGTCTGGACCACCACACCCTGGACGCTCGTGTCGAACCTTGCTATTGCGCTCCATCCCGACTTCGACTACGCGGCCGTTGATACCGGTTCCAATTCCGTCCTGATCATTGCTGAGGCGCTTCTCGCGCAATCCCTGCAGAAGTTCGAGATTAAAGAGTATAAGGTTCTTGAGAAGTTCAAGGGCAGAAAGCTTGAAGGCCTGAAAGCCCGCCATCCCTTCATTGATCGCGATTCTCTCGTGATTCTCGGCGAGCATGTCACCCTCGAAGCAGGCACCGGAGCTGTACACACGGCCCCGGGCCATGGCCAGGAAGACTATGAAGCCGGGCTCCGCTATGGACTCGACATCTTTGCTCCCGTGGACCGCAAAGCGCGGTTCACGAAAGAAGCGGGCCCGTTTGCGGGCGAGAATGTGCACAAGGCGAACAAGGGGATCATCAGCCTTCTGCGC
>Ga0335082_10000734_pt1 | contig 34076 bp, 34 predicted proteins | sample Lox_Sample_41_FD_206718 | JGI IMG/M metagenome (GOLD analysis project Ga0335082, IMG submission 206718) | Soil microbial communities from Loxahatchee National Wildlife Refuge, Florida, United States - Lox_Sample_4.1 | ecosystem: Environmental > Terrestrial > Soil > Wetlands | place: USA... | reverse complement strand
CCGCGGGGCGTCGCGGAGCCGCAGGGCCTCGGCGGTGCTGACCGAGGTGCGGCGGCGCGTCGAGCACGGCCACCTCGAGATCGTGCTGACCGGGATCAACCTCGGCTGCTACCGGGACCGCGAGGCCAGCTACGGGCTTCCCGACCTCGTCCGCGCGGTCGGCCGGGTCCCAGGGCTCGCCCGGCTTCGCCTCTCGTCGATCGAGGTCAACCACGTCGGCCCCGAGCTGATCCGGGCTCTGCACGAGGCGCCCGCCTTGGCGCGCCACCTGCACGTCCCGCTCCAGTCCGGCGATGACGGTGTCCTGCGGGCGATGGGCCGGCGCTACGACGCGGCCACGTACCTCCGCCGCCTCGCGCCCCTGGCGGACTTCAACCTCACGACCGACGTGATCGTCGGCTTTCCGGGGGAGGACGAGGCCGCGTTCGCGAGGACGCTCGATGTGGTCGAGGAGGCTGGGATCTCGAAAATCCACGTCTTCCCGTACTCGCCGCGGCCTGGGACCGAGACCGCTGCGGAGGACACGGTGCCGGCCGCGGTCAAGCGTGAGCGCGGCGAGCGGCTGCGGGACCTCTCGCGGGTGGCGAGCCTCGAGCGCTGGCGTTCCAAGGTCGGGCGCGAGGACGTCGTCCTGGTCGACCGACCCGGGCGCGGCTACGGCGACGACTACTCGCCCTGGCTCGTCCGCGGTGAGGTCGGCGAGCTCGTCCGCGTCCGCGGGCAGGCCGTGACTGAGGAGGGGATCCTCGCTGCCTGAGGGCTGCCTCTTCTGCACGCTCTTCCGCGAAGGCGACCCCGTCCACGCCGGCGACGGCTTCGTCGCGATTCGTGACATCAACCCGAAGGCGGAGACGCATCTGCTCGTCATCCCCGAGCGCCACGTGGACACGTTCCGAGACGTCTCGGAGTTTCCGCCGGAGGAGGCCGCGCGGATGCTCGCGTTCGTGGCCGAGACGGCGAAGGCGGCCGGCCTCGACGACTACCGCCTGGTCGTCAACGTGGGCGTGGGCGCCGGCCAGACGGTCTTCCACCTCCACTGGCACCTGCTCGGCGGCCGCGTCTGGGGGCTCGCGGGATGAGCCTGATCGTGCGGTTGGAGAAGGAGCTCAAGGACGCGATGGCGGCGCGCGACGCCGAGCGGCGGGACACGCTGCGGCTGATCCTCGCGAGTCTGCGCAGCGCCGAGAAGGAGCTGCAACGGCCGCTGCACGACGACGAGGAGCTCCAGGTGCTTCAGCGGGAGCGCAAGCGCAGGCAGGAGGCGGCCGAGGGCTTCCGCAGCGGCGGTCGCGAGGAGCAGGCGGAGGCCGAGGAGCGCGAGCTCGCGGTGCTCGAGGAGTTCATGCCGGAGCCGCTCACCGAGGAGGAGCTGGAGGAGATCGTCGACGACGCGATCGCCGAGGTTGGCGCGACGAACGTCCGCGACATCGGCCGCGTGATGGCGGACGTGATGCCCCAGGTCTCGGGCCGCGCGGACGGCTCCGCGGTGAGCCAGCTCGTGCGCGAGAAGCTCGCCTGACCACCCGCCTGAGCTCACGCCCTAGTCAAGGCGCGCCCAGCCTCCTCCCCGCTGCGAGCGTAACGATGAAAGACGCACGTGTGTGTCACGGAAGCGCGCCGTTTCTGTGACTTCCCCGGCGGAGGTCCGAGGCCCGGCCGAGCGCCTACACTGAGGCTCTGTGCAGGAAGTTCTCTCGGTCTCGAACGATGTGGCAGCCGAGCTCGCGACCGTCGGCGACGGCGTGCTCGATGCGCTGCGCGACCGCCTGCGCTGCACGATTCTGCTGCGGGGCAACCGGCTGACGATCGAGGGCACCGATCCCGACGTCGCCCAGGCCCGGGCCGTGATCGACGAGCTCGGCGAGCTCGTCCAGGGCGGGCACGAGATCGACCCCAGCACGGTCGACGCCGTGCTCGCCGCGCTCGACCAGGCCGAGGACCTCCGCGAGGTCTTCGAGGACGTCGTCTGGCGCCATCGAGGCAAGCGAATCTCGCCGAAGACGGTCAACCAGAAGCGCTACGTCGACGCGATGCGGAAGCACACCGTGACGTTCGCGATCGGCCCGGCGGGCACCGGCAAGACCTACCTCGCGATGGCGCTCGCCGTCTCTGCGCTCTCCGACCGCGAGGTCGGGCGGATCATCCTGACCCGGCCGGCGGTCGAAGCGGGCGAGCGGCTCGGGTTCCTCCCCGGCGACATCCTCGCGAAGGTCGATCCGTACCTGCGGCCGTTGTACGACGCGCTCTACGACATGCTCGACCCCGACCGCATGGCGGCCTACATCGAGAAGGGCACGATCGAGGTCGCGCCGCTCGCGTTCATGCGGGGGAGGACGCTGAACGACTCGTTCATCATCCTCGACGAGGCGCAGAACACGAGCCCCGAGCAGATGCAGATGTTCCTGACCAGGCTCGGCTTCGGCTCGAAGGTCGTCGTCACCGGCGACGTGACCCAGATCGACCTCCCGCGGGAGCAGGCGTCCGGCCTGATCCACGTGCAGGACATCCTGGGCTCGATCGACGGGATCGCGTTCATCCGCTTCGGGCACGAGGACGTCGTCCGGCACCGGCTCGTCCAGCGGATCGTGGAGGCATACAAGCTCCACGCCGAGGAGACGGGCACGCAGCGCCGACGCTAGCGATGGTTGCGGTCGAGGTCGAGAACCGGAGCGGGGTGGAGGTCCAGGAGGAGGCGGCGGTCGCGCTGGCGCGCACCGTTCTCGCCGAGGAGGGCGTCGAGGACGGAGAGCTCGGGCTTCACTTCGTCGGCCCGGACGAGATCCGCAGCCTGAAGCGGGAGCACCTCGGCCTGGACGAGGTCACCGACGTCCTCTCGTTCCCGATCGACGGGCGCGACGAGCTCGATCCGGCGGTCCCGCGACAGCTCGGCGACGCGATCCTCTGCCCGCAGGTGACCGGCGAGGCCTGGCGCGGCCCGCTCGTCCACGGGCTCCTGCACCTGCTCGGCTACGACCACGGCTCGGAGATGGAGCGCCACGAGGCTCGATGGAGCGCATGACCCACCGCAGGGCCCAGACCCTGCTCGAGAGCTTCAACTTCGCCTTCGAGGGGATCATCCACGTGCTCCGCACGCAGCGGAACATGCGCATCCACTTCATCGTCGCGGTGGTCGTCCTGGTTGCCGCGCTCGCGACCGGGGTCACGAAGATGGAGCTGATCGCGCTTCTCCTCGCGATCGCCTTCGTCTTCATCACGGAGATGATCAACTCGGCCCTCGAGCAGGCGATCGACGTGGCGACGACCTCGTTCGACCCGCTGGCGAAGCTCGCCAAGGACATCGCGGCCGGAGCCGTCCTGATCGCGACGATCAACGCGATCGCCGTCGGCTACCTCGTCTTCTCCGGCCAGGTCGCCGACAGCAGCTCGCGCTTGCTCGACCGGTTGCGCCATGCCCCTGCCGAGCTGACCGTGATCGCGCTCGTGGTGACGATCATCGTCGTGATCGCGGCCAAGGCCTACACGGGGCGTGGGCGGCCGTTGCGGGGCGGCCTTCCGTCGGGGCACGCGGCAGTTGCGTTCGCCGCCTGGATGGCGGCGACGCTGATCGTGGGCGAGGCCCACCGCTTCCTGATCTCGTCGCTGTGTTTCATCATGGCGCTGCTCGTGGCGCAGACGCGGGTCGAATCCGGCATTCACTCCGCTCTCGAGGTGACGTACGGCGCCGTCCTCGGAGCTCTGATCACGCTGGCCGTGTTCCAGCTCTTCGCGTGAGCGACCCGCTCTACGAGCGGGCGGTCGCGGTTGCCGAGCGCGCGTACGCGCCGTACTCGAACTACCTCGTCGGCGCGGCGGTGCTTGCACGCGACGGCCGCGTGTTCGAGGGCGCGAACGTCGAGAACGCGGCCTACCCGCTCGGCATCTGCGCCGAGAAGGCGGCGATCTCGCGGGCAGTCGCCGAGGGCTGCCGCCCGGGAGACCTCGAGGCGATCGGCATCACGGCCTCCCCCTGTGGCGGCTGCCGTCAGTGGCTGTACGAGTTCCGCCTCGACCGGGTCACTTTCCGAAACCGCGACGGGGAGATCGTCAGCTACACGCCGGCGGAGCTCCTCCCGGAGACGTGGGAGCTGGACTGAGCGGGCGCCGGCGCCGCCCCGCGGCCCGGCGCGAGAATTCACCCAATCGGCACGACCGCGCCACACCCGCGTGCGCGAATTGCGGGTACGCTCGCTCTCGAGGGAGGTGGGCTGCAAACCCCACCCAGGGTGGGGCTATGGGGTCTTCGTGAAGAGCGGCTTCGTCGCCGTCGCCGGGCGGCCGAACGTGGGGAAGTCGACGCTCGTGAACGCGCTTTGCGGCGGGAAGGTGGCGATCGTCTCCGACAAGCCGCAGACCACGCGGCGCCGCATCGTCGGAATCGCCAACGGCGACGACTACCAGCTCGCGCTCACCGACCTGCCCGGGTTTCAGCGACCGCGCGACCCGCTCACCGAGCGGATGCAGCGCACGGTCGACCAGTCGCTCGACGACGTGGAGGCGATCCTGTTCGTCCTCTCGGCGCGCGAGCGGATCGGTGCGGGCGACCGCTTCATCGCCCAGCGCGTCTTCGGCGTCGGGGTTCCCGTGGTGATCGCGCTGAACAAGGTCGACCGGCTCAAGCCCGGCCACATCGCCGAGCAGATGCAGAACGGCGCGCGCCTCGGCGACTTCCACTCGCTCCATCCGGTGAGCGCGGTGACCCGCGACGGCATCCCGGATCTGCTCGCCGATCTCGTCGGGCTGCTCCCGGAAGGGCCGCCCTACTACCCGCGCGAGCAGCGCACCGACCAGCCGCTCGAGTACCAGATCGCCGAGCTCGTCCGCGAGAAGGTGCTGCAGCTGACGCGTGAAGAGATCCCTCACGCGATCTCGGTGGTCGTCGACGAGGTGACCGAGAAGACGATCCACGTGACGATCTACGTCGAGACCGAATCGCAGAAGCAGATCGTGGTCGGGAAGGGCGGCTCGGTCGTCAAGCAGGTCGGGACGCGCGCCCGCCCCGAGATCGAGTTGCTGCTCGGGCACCAGGTCTTCATCGACCTGAAGGTCAAGGCGAGGCCGAGGTGGCGGCGCGACGAGGCGATGCTCGAGCGCCTTGGCATCTGATGTCGCTGCTGGCCCTGTTCGACGTCGACGGCACGCTCTTCCTCACGCACGACCCGCTCGCAGGCGAGGCGCTCGAGGCTACCCTCGAGGCGTCCTATCCGGTCAGGCTGTCTTCCGACCCCATGGCCGGAATCGATCACGCGGGACAGACGAGCCTGCGGATCGCCCGCCTCGTTCTGCGCAACGCGTGCCTCGGCGACGAGGAGATCGACGGGCGGCTCGCCGACTGGTGCACGGCCTTCTCCGACCGCTACCTGGAGCTCCTGGCAGACACCGCCACGTCCTCGTGGGAGGCGGCGCCCGGGGCAGCCGATGCCCTGTCCCGCGCAGAGGCGTGCGGCGTCCGCACCGTGCTTCTGACCGGAAACCCTGAGCCGGTCGCAAGGGCGCGGATGGAACGGCTCGGGCTCGCGCAGTTCTTCCCGGCCGGGCAGGGAGCCTTCGGCTGCGAGGCCGAGTCGAGAGGCGAGCTCGTCCGGATCGCACGCGAGCGGGCGGGCGGTTGGCCCGCTGCTCAGACGGTCGAGATCGGCGACACCCTCAGGGACGTCGACACCGCGCACGACGCGGGAATCCGCTCGATCATCGTGCCCTCTTCCCGCACGGCGGAGGAGCACGCGGCCCGGGCGGACGCGGTCTGCCGCGACCTCGACGGCGCTGCCGCACAGCTCCTGGCCTGGTCCGGCTAGCCGCCGCGGCGGGGCTACACTCCGCACATGGCGCAGGCACCCGCTCTGCCAGCCGGTTTCGAGCTGCCGCTCGAGCCGAGGCTGCCGCGGATCGGCTCGATCGACCAGGTCGCGCTCGAGGAGCGCGCGGCGACGCTCGCCAAGCGCTCGATCAAGCGGGAGTCGAAGGTCTTCGCGCTCGAGCTGGCAGTGCGCATGACCGACCTGACCACGCTCGAGGGGGCAGACACGCCCGGCAAGGTCGCGGCGCTCGCCTCGAAGGCCGTGCGCCCGGACCCGGCAGATGGAAGCGTGCCGTCGGTCGCCGCGCTCTGCGTGTACCCGAACCTCGTGCCCACCGCGGTCGAGCGGCTGGACGGCAGCGGCGTCAAGGTCGCGTCGGTCGCGACCGCCTTCCCGTCGGGCCAGTCGCCGCTCGAGGCGAAGCTCGAAGAGGTCCGCTGGGTCGTCGAGCACGGCGCGGACGAGGTCGACATGGTGATCGACCGCGGCTCGTTCCTCGCCGGCCGCTACGCGAAGGTCTACGACGAGATCGTCCGGGTGAAGGAGGCTTCCGGCGACGCACATCTCAAGGTGATCCTCGAGACCGGCGAGCTGGGCACGTACGACAACGTCCGCCGCGCCTCGCTGCTGGCGATGGCTGCGGGGGCCGACTTCATCAAGACCTCCACCGGAAAGCTGTCCTCTGCGGCGACGCTGCCGGTCGCGCTCGTGATGCTCGAGGCGATCCGCGACGTCTACGAGGAGACCGGCCGTCGGGTCGGGTTCAAGCCGGCGGGCGGGATTCGCGCCTCCAAGCAGGCCGTCCAGCACCTGGTGCTCGTGCACGAGACGCTCGGCGTGGACTGGCTGACGCCGGATCTGTACCGCTTCGGCGCCTCGTCGCTCCTCAACGACATCCTGATGCAGCTGCGAAAGGAGAAGACGGGCGTCTACCAGAGCCCGGACTACTTCACGATTGACTGAGCTCGAGCGAAAGCAGGACCGCGCCCCGATTCCGTCCGGCTGGGAGTACGCGACCGCACCCGAGTCGCGCGAGATCGTCACCCTCCGGGAGCGCTACGGGCACTTCGTCGGCGGCGAATGGCTCGAGCCGAAGGAGACCTACACGACGATCGACCCGTCCAGCGAGGAGCCCCTCGCCGAGATCGGGCAGGCGACAGAGCAGGAGGTCGGGCTCGCGGTCGAGGCCGCGCGCGAGGCCTACGAGAACGGCTGGTCGGCGCTGCCAGGCTCCGAGCGGGCGAAGTACCTCTTCCGGATCGCGCGGATCCTCCAAGAGCGCTCGCGTGAGTTCGCCGTGCTCGAGTCGCTGAACGGCGGCAAGCCGATCCGTGAGTCCCGCGACGTCGACCTGCCGCTCGCGGCGGCACACTTCTTCTACTACGCGGGCTGGGCCGACAAGCTCGAGTACGCGTTCCCGAACCGGGGGCCTCGCCCGCTCGGCGTCGCCGGGCAGATCATCCCGTGGAACTTCCCGCTGCTGATGCTCGCGTGGAAGATCGCGCCCGCGCTTGCGGCCGGGAACACGGTCGTGCTCAAGCCTGCCGAGACGACACCGCTGACCGCGCTTCTGTTCTGCGACGTGCTTCGCCAGGCGGAGCTCCCCGCCGGTGTGGTCAACATCGTCACCGGCGACGGGCGTGCAGGCGCGGCGCTCGTCGAGGCGGACGTCGAGAAGATCGCGTTCACCGGCTCGACCGAGGTCGGCAAGGCGATCCAGCGCGAGCTCGCCGGCACGGACAAGAAGCTGACCCTTGAGCTCGGGGGCAAGGCGGCGAACGTGATCTTCGACGACGCCGCGCTCGACCAGGCGATCGAAGGGATCGTCAACGGGATCTACTTCAACCAGGGCCACGTCTGCTGCGCCGGCTCGCGGCTGCTCGTGCAGGAGTCGATCTACGAACCGGTGATCTCGAAGCTGAAGCGGCGGCTCTCGACCCTGCGCGTCGGCGACCCGCTCGACAAGAACACCGACGTCGGCGCGATCAACTCCCGGCAGCAGCTCGAGAAGATCCAGGAGCTCGTCGCGAGCGGGGAGGAGGAGGGCGCCGAGATCTACCAGCCACCGTGCCGCCTGCCGGAAAAGGGGTACTGGTTCGTGCCGACCGTCTTCACCGATGTCGCGCAGAGCTACCGGATCGCGCAGGAGGAGATCTTCGGGCCGGTGCTCTCCGTGCTGACGTTCCGCACCCCGGACGAGGCGGTCGAGAAGGCGAACAACACCCCGTACGGGCTGTCTGCCGGCGTCTGGACCGAGAAGGGCTCGCGGATCCTCTCGATGGCGCAGCGGCTACGCGCCGGGGTGATCTGGGCGAACACGTACAACCGCTTCGACCCGGCCTCGCCGTTCGGCGGCTACAAGGAGTCGGGCTTCGGTCGCGAGGGAGGCCTCCACGGCCTCGAGCCGTATCTGAGTTTCGAATGACGAGGCTCCCCGTTCGCAAGACGTACAAGCTCTTCATCGGAGGCGCGTTCCCGCGCTCCGAGTCCGGGCGGACGTACGAGGCGGAGGGGCAGAACGTGGCGCGCGCCTCGCGGAAGGACGTGCGCGACGCGGTTCGCGCCGCCCGCGGCGCGTTCCCGAAGTGGGCTGGCGCGACCGCCTACAACCGCGGTCAAGTGCTGTACCGGATCGCGGAGATGATGGAAGCGCGGCGCGCCGAGCTGGCCGAGCTCTGCTCCGGGCCGAAGGAGGTCGAGCGCTCGATCGACCGCATGGTCTGGTACGCCGGCTGGGCGGACAAGCTTGCCCAGGTGCTCGGCTCGTCGAACCCGGTCGCCGGTCCGTACTTCAACTTCACGGTCCCCGAGCCGACGGGCGTGGTCGCGATCCTCGCGCCGCCCGAGCCAGCGGTGGCCGGGCTGGTCTCGCGGCTCGCGCCGGCGATCGTGGGAGGCAACGCCGCGGTGGCGGTCGCCTCGGAGGCGCACCCGCTCGCCGCGATCGAGCTGGCCGAGGTGCTCGCGACCGCCGACGTGCCAGGCGGAGTGGTCAACATCCTCACCGGCCACCGCGACGAGCTCGCGCCGATCCTGGCCGGCCACATGGATGTGAACGCTCTCGACGTCTCGGGGGCGGACGGCGAGGTGGCGGAGCTGCAGCGGCTCGCCGCCGAGAACGTCAAGCGCGTCGTCCGGGGCGCGCCCGACGATCAGAGCCCGTGGGAGATCGCAGGCTTCCTCGAGCTGAAGACCGTGTGGCACCCGATCGGCGTCTGAGGGGCGAGCCCGCTTCTGCCGATGCCGCGGGCCCCCTGCTTAAGGCGCACCCAGCCTCCTCCCCGAGGCGAGCGTATCGACGAGAAGCGCACGCGTGTGTGACTGCTTTGCGCAAAGATTGCATCCAGTGACCGGGGCCCGCCGCTTCAGCCAAGCGATCTCGGAGGGCGACGGGATCTCGGTCGTCGCCGAGGTCGACGGGCCCGAGGCCGCGCGGCAGGCCGAGGCCGAGGGCGCGGAAGGAATCCTCGTGCACGGCGGTCTCGCGGCCGCTCTCGGCCCGATCAGCGAGGCGATCTCGGTGCCGGTCCTCTACTACTGGAACGGCGAGGAGGCCGACCGGCTCCACGGCGCCGACGCGTGCGTCCTCGACGCGGCGGCCTCCCGGGAGGACTCGGAGGAGGCGCTGGAGCAGGCTCACGCAGAGCTCGACGACCACTTCGAGCTCGCGCTCCGGGTCGAGGACGAGGAGCAGCTCGAGGACGCGCTCGAGACGTTCGACCCCGAGCTCGTCGTGCTCGCCGGCAAGGCCGAGCAGGGGCTCGAGGGCGTCCTCGACCTCCTGGCGGACGTCCCCGCGGGCAAGCTCGCGATCGCGGACGTGCCGACGGTGACGAGGGAGGAGATCGCCGAGCTCGAGCGGGCAGGGGTCGACGCGGTGATCGTGCGCGCCGCGGACGTCGCCGGGCTGGTCGGCGAGTCGCCGCCCGAGGTCTGAAGACGCAGGACAGGCCCGCCGAGAGCACCTGGGGCGGACCGCTCGTAGCCCTCGCGGCGATCCTCGTGGGTGCGGCTGCGCTCCGGATCGTCGGGATCGCCTACGGACGGCCGTTCGCCCTCCTCAGCCCGGACGAGAAGAGCATCGTGCCGCGCGCGTGGCACATGGTCCACGGCGGGGGCCTCGACCCGCACTGGTTCGACTACCCGAGCCTGCTCATGTACCTGCTCGCCCCGTTCCAGGTCTTCGCGGGCTCACCCTCGTACGTGACGGCGCGGGCGATCGTCCTCGTTCTCGCGCTCTGCGCGATCGCCGCCTCCTGGTGGCTCGGGAGCCGTGCCTACGGAGGGCTTGCGGGAGCGGTCGCAGCCGTCCTGGTCGCGGTCGAGACGACCTCCGTCGCGTACTCGCGCATGGCCGTGACCGACATCCCGCTGATGCTCGGCGTGGCCGCGACGCTCGCGCTCCTCGTCACGGGACGGATCGAGCTCGCGGGGCTCGCAGCAGGCCTTGCGACGAGCGTGAAGTACCCCGGAGTGCTCCTGCTCGCCCCGCTGATCGTCGCCAGCTTCCGCCAGCCGCGTCGGCTCGTCGTCGGCCTTCTCCTCTCGGCCGCGGCGTTCTGCGCGACGAGCCCGTTCTTCATCGTGCACCTCGGCACTGCCGTCCCCCGCGCGTACCGGGTACAGAGGCTCGCGAACGAGGGCTGGCTCGGCTTCGAGCACGACCACGTCGCACCGATCGCGTTCACGATCCGGCTCTGGCACGGCCTCGGGCCGGCACTGATCATCTGCGTTGCCGGCGTGATCGTCGCGATCGTGCGGCGTGAGCGGGCCGATCTCATCCTCCTCTCGTTCGTGGCCGTCTACGCGATCGACCTCTGCACGCTCGGCTCGCACTTCGACCGCTATATCCTCCCGCTGCTGCCGCCGCTCGGTGCGCTCGCCGGCCGCATGCGCTCGCTCGCGCCCGTGACGCTCCTGCTGCTGGTCGTCCCGCTCACCTGGTCGATCCGCGACGACCGCCGCCTGACGAAGACGGACACCCGGGTCGTCGCGCATAGCTGGGTCGAGCAGCACCTGCCTCACGGGACGAAGATCGCGGTCGACCCGTCGCTGACGCCGTTCTCCGGCTTCCGCGTCGTGAACCTGCGGCTGCCCCTCCCGAGCGAGTCGCACGCCGACCCGAACCGCAACATCATGACGCTGCGCGACCACGGCGTCCGCTACGTGATCGCGACCGGCGCGATCGCCGATCGCGTGCTCGCCGCGAAGAGCGACTATCCGAAGGAGACGGAGTTCTACGACGACCTGTCGACGCTCACGAAGCGCGTCTTCCACGTCCAGGAGGACGGCCTGAACGGCCCCTGGGTCGCCGTCTACGAGCTCTAGCCAAAAAAGGCGCGCGCGACGTCGTACCAGTCCTGCGGGACCGTCTTCAGCTCGGCGGTCGCCTCCTCGAGCGAGACGTCGACGATCGCGTCGCCGTGCAGCGCAGCCATCCGGCCGAACCGCCCCTCGTCCACCAGGTCGGCCGCCTTGAGCCCGAAGCGGGTGGCCAGCACCCGGTCGCGCGGAGTGGGCGAGCCGCCGCGCTGGACGTGGCCCAGCACCGTCACGCGCGTCTCGTAGCGGGTTCGCTCCTCGATCTGGCTCGCCAGCCGAGCCCCGACACTGCGCTCGGACAGCCGCACGTGGCCGAACTCGTCGACGTCGCCTCCGTCGTCCCCGCCCTCGAGCTCGTAGCCCTCGCTGACGACGACGATCGAGAAGTCCTTTCCGCGCTCGTGCCGGCGCTGGATGTCGGCGCAGGCCTCGTCGACCGAGATCGGGTGCTCCGGGATCAGGATCACGTCGGCGCCACCCGCGATCCCGCTCATGACCGCGATCCAGCCGGTGTGGCGGCCCATCACCTCGACGACCATCACCCGGTTGTGCGACTCGGCCGTCGTGTGCAGGCGGTCGATCGCCTCCGTGCAGATGGAGACCGCGGTGTCGAAGCCGAACGTGTAGTCGGTCGCGGAGAGGTCGTTGTCGATCGTCTTCGGCACGCCGACGACCGGAAAGTCGTGCTCGGCGTGAAGGCGGGCCGCGACGCCGAGCGTGTCCTCGCCGCCGATGGCGACGAGCGCATCGAGCTCCGCGAGGCGGAAGTTCTCGAGCACCGCGTCGACCCCGCCGTCGAGCCGGTAGGGGTTCGTCCGCGAGGTCCCGATGATCGTGCCGCCGCGCGGGAGGAGCCCGGAGACCTCGCGCGGCCCCAGCGGCTCGAGCGTCCCGTCGACGAGCCCGCGCCACCCCGACCGCACGCCGACGACCTCGTGCCCGCGCGAGAACGACCTCCGGGCGACGGCGCGGATCACCGCGTTCAGACCGGGGCAGTCGCCTCCGCCGGTGAGGACTCCGACCTTCACGCCGCCATCCTACGAGCGATTCCGCAATGCCGAAGGTGGGAGTCGAACCCACACGGGGCTTGCACCCCACTGGATTTTGAGTCCAGCGCGTCTGCCAGTTCCGCCACTTCGGCCTGGCTGAAAAGAGTAGCTCCGACCCCCGGCGTCGCCCGGTTTCCCTTTCCGGCTTGAAAGGCGGAGGGGATGCGCCATACTTGCGCGCGGAAGCCGGGGCACTGGCCGACCGGTTGGTGTTTTCGGAGAGGCGAGGAACAGCGATGGAGGAGGAAGCGTGAAGAAAAGACTGTTGGTGGGGCTGCTCCTCGCCGCCGTCGGCGTGTTGGCGCTCGTGGCGGCCGGGTGTGGTGGCAGCAGCAAGAGCAGCTCGAGCACCTCAGGCGGAACGAGCGCCGGAGTGAAGGCGCTGCCCGCGGCGAACTGCAACCCGATTCAGTACAAGGGCTCGGGCACGGCGGACTACCTGATCGCGTCCGACCTGCCCATGATCGGCGGGTCGCGCGTCCAGACCGTGCAGATGACGCAGGCGATCGCCTACGTGCTCCAGCAGCACGACTGGAAGGCCGGCAACTACAAGATCGCGTACCAGGCATGCAACGACGCGTCGGCGCAGCTCGCGAAGTGGGACCCGACCAAGTGCAGCGCCAACGCGAACGCCTACAAGGGGAACCACAGCCTGCTCGCCGTGATCGGAACGTTCAACTCGGGGTGCGCCGCGATCATCATCCCGGTGCTGAACCAGGCGCCGGGCGGCGGGATGCTGCTCTTCTCGCCGGCCAACACGTACGGCTGCCTCACGGAGCAGTGCACCGGCGGCGAGCCGCAGAAGTACTACCCGTCGGGGAAGCGCACGTATGCCCGCGTCGCGCCGAGCGACCCGAACCAGGGCGCCGTGGTGGTCAAGCGGATGCAGGACGCGGGCGTCAAGTCCGTGTACATCCTCAACGACAAGGAGGCCTACGGCCTCGGCGTCGCGAAGAACGTGCGCGGGGCCGCGAGCTCGGCAGGGATCAAGGTCCTGGGCTTCTCGGCCTACGACCCGAAGGCGCCGAACTTCCAGGCGACGTTCACGAAGATCAAGAACACGAACCCCGATGCGATCTTCATCGGCGGCCTCGTCGACGAGAACAGCGGCCAGCTGATCAACGACAAGGTCTCGATCCTCGGGCCGAACACGAGCACGCCGAAAAGCGCGGGTGGCGGCGTGATGCTGTTCCTGCCGGACGGCTTCACGACGACCTCGATCTTCGACAAGTCGCAGGGCGGGACGACGAACGCCAACGGCGCGTACTTCACCGCTCCCGGGACGAGCATCGACCACTACAAGGGAGCCGCGCTGTCGTTCATCAACGGCTTCAAGAAGGCCTACAACATCAAGGACGTGCAGCCGTACGCGATCCTGGCCGCGCAGGCGGCCGAGGTCCTCGTCGGCGGCTCGGGTGTGTCGGATGGAGGCGCGATCGGCGGCTCCGGCGGAAGCCGCTCGCAGGTGATCAACCACGTGTTCGCGTCCCACGTCAACAACGGCCTGATCGGGAGCTTCTCGTTCAACAAGAACGGCGACATCACGGGGGCGACGGGAGCCGCTCTCGACTACACGATCTACCAAGGTAAGAACAGCAACCTGGCGACCGTGGCCACCGTCGTGCCGGTCTCGGCCCTCGTCGAGGCGGCGAGAAGGGCAGGCGCAACCGCCAGCCACTAACCGCATATCGATCACCGGGGGAGGGGCGACGAGCCCCTCCCCTGACTTCTTCGGGATCCTGAGATCACTGTAGAAGCCCAAGCCCACACCCAGCGGCGACGGCGTTTCGACCGCGCCGCAGTGATGCCGGTCCTCGGGGTCGTCTTCATCGTGCTGATCGTGGCCTGGCTCGCGATCAACCTGTGGAAGACGCCCGTCGACTTCTTCAACGTCTTCCTGATCGGGCTGACGATCGGGTGCGTCTACGCCCTCATCGCCCTCGGGTACACGCTCGTCTACGGGATCCTCCAGCTGATCAACTTCGCGCACGGAGACGTCTTCGCTCTCAGTGGGCTCTTCGCGACCACGATCATCACCTCGCTGCTGGGCCTGACGACCGCGACCACGGCGATCGGGATCGTGGGCGGACTCGCGCTTACCTTCCTCGTCGCGATGGTCTTCGGCGCCGGCATCAACGCCGGGATCGAGTTCGTGGCCTACCGCCGGCTGCGGAACGCGCCGAGGTTGTCGGTGCTGATCACGGCAGTCGGGATGTCGTTCATCCTCCAGAACGTCTCGCTCGCCTTCTACGGGCCGAACTACATCAGCGTCGACAGGCTCATTCCCGACACGCACATCTTCACGATCAAGGGCGTCCACTACGAGTGGGACTCCCTGTTCGTGATCCTGATCACGATCCCCGTGCTGATCCTTCTCTCGTGGCTCGTCAAGTCGACGCGTCAGGGGAAGGCGATGCGTGCGACCTCGCAGGACCCGCAGGCCGCCGCGATCATGGGCATCAACGTCAACCGGACGATCACGTTCACGTTCGCGCTCGCCGGCGCGCTCGCGGGCGTCGGCGCGACGCTCTACCTGGTCGAGTTCAACATCCGCTACGACACCGGGTTCACGCTCGGCCTGATCGCGTTCACCGCCGCGGTGCTCGGCGGGATCGGGAACCTTCCCGGAGCCGTCCTCGGGGCGATCCTGATCGGGCTGATCCAGGCTTTCAACGAGGGCCTCTCGTGGCAGGCTCCGGGCGGTGACTGGACGCGCTCGATCGTCTTCGCGATCCTGATCCTGATCCTCGTGTTCCGGCCCGAGGGCCTCCTCGGGGAACGGACGCCGGAGGGGGCGTAGTGGGCATCGCCGCGCGCTTCAACGAGACCCGGGACTCGATCTCGAGCATGTGGGGGCGCGTCCCCGAGCGCGGGAGGCGGTACATCCCGGTGCTGGTCGCGCTGGCCATCGTGATCCCGTACCCGTGGTACTGGACGAGCCTCCCGCAGAACCACGTCTGGGAGTTCTGGCTCCAGTTCTCGAGCCCGCACGACGCGGTCACGATCCTCACATTCGTGATCATGGCCGTCGGCCTGAACATCGTGGTCGGCTACGCGGGTCTGCTCGACCTCGGCTACGTGGCGTTCTACGCGCTCGGGGCGTACACCGCGGCCTGGCTCGCGTCGGGCCAGTTCCAGCAGGTGAAGTGGCACCTCGGGGCCGTCGGGATCGGCCCCGACGTCCGCGGAATCCACATCTCGATCTGGCTCGCGCTTCTGGCCGCCGCAATCGTCACCGCGGTCGGCGGGATCTTCATCGGGCTCCCGACCCTCCGTCTCCGCGGCGACTACCTCGCGATCGTCACGCTCGGCTTCGGCGAGATCATCCCGCAGTTCGTCCGGAACGCCGACGACCTGCACGGGTTCGACCTCACCCACGGGACCTTCGGGATCAGCCCGATCGACTCGCCGGGCTTCGGGAACACGCTGCACGACAAGCTCGGATTGCCCGCGAGCTACCAGCAGGCGTACAACGCGGACAAGCTGTTCTTCTGGACCGCGGTCTTCCTCCTGCTACTGACGGTCTTCTGCTCCGTGCGCCTGAGGGACTCGCGGCTCGGCCGCGCCTGGATCGCGATCCGCGAGGACGAGACCGCGGCTGCGGCGATGGGCATCCCGCTGATGCGCACGAAGACCTGGGCCTATGCAATGGGCGCGTTCTTCGGCGGGCTCGCGGGCGCCTACCTCGCGAGCTTCAACTCGGGCGCCTTCCCGAGCCAGTTCGATTTCAACATCTCGGTGTTCCTGCTCTGCATGGTCGTGCTCGGCGGGATGGGGAGCATCTGGGGCGTGATCGTGGCCGGCACCCTGCTCGCCTGGCTCAACGTCGCCGGCCTGGCGAACATCGGCACCTGGCTCAACGAAAACGTCTTCCCGAGCTCGCACCAGATCGACGTGCCCAAGTACGAGTTCGGGATCTACGGAGTGATCATCGTCCTGATGATGCTGTTCCGGCCGACCGGCCTGATTCCCGAGCGGAGGCGGAAACGCGAGATCGAGGAGGGCGGGCATGACGAGGCGCTGTACGAGATGCGCGGTGCGGACGAGCCCGGCGCGGGGGAGAGGGCATGAGCGAGCCTGCGAACGGCGACCTGCTCGTGGCCGCGGCGGTCCGCAAGGAGTTCGGCGGTCTCCTCGCGATCAACGACCTCGACTTCACGATCCCCAGGCGCTCGATCGTGAGCCTGATCGGCCCGAACGGCGCCGGCAAGACGACGTTCTTCAACACGCTGACCGGGCTCTACAAGGCGACGTCCGGGCGGATCCTCTTCGACGGTTCCGACGTCACCAACAAGCCGCCGCACGCGATCGTGAAGGCGGGGATGGGGCGGACGTTCCAGAACATCCGACTCTTCCCTCAGATGACCGCGCTCGAGAACGTGCTCGTCGGCATGCACTCGCGGATGAAGGGCAGGATCCTCGGCTCGATCTTCCTCACCCCGCAGGTGCGGCGCGAGGAGCGCGAAGCGCGCGAGAAGGCCCGCGAGCTGATCCGCACGGCCGGGCTCGGAAACGTCGACGACCGGCTCGCAGAGAGCCTTTCCTACGGTGATCAGCGGCGGCTCGAGGTCGCCCGCGCGCTGGCCACCGAGCCGAAGCTCCTGCTCCTCGACGAGCCGACGGCCGGGATGAACCCGCAAGAGACGGTCGGCTTCGTCGACTTCGTCTCGCAGCTCCGCGAGCAGCGGCCGCTCGCGATTCTGCTGATCGAGCACGACATGCGGGTCGTGATGGGCGTCTCGGAGCGGGTGACCGTGCTCGACTACGGCGAGAAGATCGCGGAGGGCACGCCGGAGGAGATCCAGGAGGACCCGCGCGTGATCGAGGCCTACCTCGGCAAGGAGGCGACCGCGTGAGCACGGCTGCGGCGACAGACGGCGGCGAGGTCATCCTCAAGCTCGAGGACGTCCACACCTTCTACGGGCGGATCGAGGCGCTCAAGGGCATCTCGCTCGAGGTGCGCGAGGGCGAGATCGTGACGCTGATCGGCGCGAACGGCGCAGGCAAGTCGACCACGCTCCGCTCGATCAGCGGGCTCAACCAGCCGCGCAGAGGCTCGATCGTCTTCCAGGGCAAGAACATCACGCGGCGCTCGCCGCATGAGATCGTCGAGCTCGGCATCTCGCAATCGCCCGAGGGGAGGCGGCTGTTCCCGCGCATGAGCGTGCTCGAGAACCTCGAGATGGGCGCGTTCCAGCGCAAGAACCGGGGGGAGATCAAGGAGGACATCGAGCGTGTCTACTCGCTGTTCCCTCGACTCGCGGAGCGCAAGAACCAGAAGGGCGGCACGCTCTCCGGCGGCGAGCAGCAGATGTGCGCGATGGGCCGCGCGCTGATGGCGCGGCCGAAGCTCCTGATGCTGGACGAGCCGTCGCTCGGCCTCGCGCCGATCTTCGTCGAGAAGATCTTCGAGATCATCGGCGAGATCAACGAGCAGGGAACGACTGTCCTCCTGGTCGAGCAGAACGCGCTGATGGCGCTCGACGCGTCGCGCCGCGGCTACGTGCTCGAGACCGGTCGTGTCGTGCTCACCGACGACGCGAAGCGCCTCCGCGAGAACGAGCAGGTCAGGAAGACCTACCTCGGCGTGAGCTAGAGCACCCGTCTAGGATTGCCAGTTCACGACAGGCCGGGGCCACGGGCACCCGGCTCCCAGCATCGGAAAGGATCGAACATGCGTCGTCCCAAGATCTCTCTCCTCGGGGGCCTGATGCTCGTCTCCGTGGTCGCCGCCCTCGCCGCCGGCTGCGGCGGTAGCAGCAAGACGGCCGCGACGACCACGACCTCGACCTCGACCACGAGCACGTCGGCGAACTCGAAGATCGCAGCCGAGGTCCCGGCGGCGATCAAGTCCAAGGGGACGCTGGTCGTCGCCACGGACGCCACGTATGCGCCGAACGAGTTCATCGCCTCCAACGGCAAGACGGTGACCGGCTGGGATCCGGAGCTCGCCCAGGCTCTGGGCAACGTGCTCGGGCTGAAGGTCAAGCTCGTGAACGCGACCTTCGCCACGATCATCCCCGGCCTCCAGTCCGGCAAGTACGGCCTCGGGGCGTCCTCGTTCACCGATACGAAGGAGCGCCAGAAGGTCGTCGACTTCGTCACGTACTTCACCGCGGGCACCTCGTTCTACGTCAAGACCTCTGGCGGGCCGACGATCAACTCGCTCGCCGATCTCTGCGGCCACTCGGTCGGGGTCGAGACCGGGACGACCCAGGCCGACGACGCGAAGGCGCAGGACGCCAAGTGCAAGGCCGCGGGGAAGGCGGGCGTGAAGGTCGCCACCTACCCCGACCAGACCGCGGCCAATCTGGCGATCTCGAGCGGCCGCCAGCAGGTCGGCATGGCCGACTCGCCCGTCGCGGCGTACATCGCCAAGCAGTCGAACGGGCAGTTCAAGGTCACGGGCAAGTCGTACAACAACGCGCCGTACGGGCTCGCGATGCCGAAGGGCAACGGCATGGCAAAGCCGGTCCTCGCCGCCGTGAAGCTGCTCATGTCCAACGGCACGTACACGGCAATCCTCAAGAAGTACGGCGTCCAGGCCGGCGCGATCACGAACCCGACCATCAACGGCGCGACCAGCTAGGGCGGAGGCGGGCGCCGAGGGTCCGATGGCGACCGACACCGCGGAGCCCGCCGCCTCCGAGGAAATCAAGGCGATCCCGGTCCGCCACCCGGGGCGCTGGGTGGCGGTCGCGGTTCTGATCTTCCTCGGCATCGCGGTCGGCAACTCGATCGCGTCGAACCCTCGTTTCCAGTGGGGGATCATCCGCCACTTCCTCTTCTCGGCCCCCATCCTCCGCGGTGTCGTCGTCACGATCGAGCTGACCCTCGCCGCCATGGCGATCGGGATCGCGCTCGGCGTCCTGCTGGCTGTGATGCGCCTCTCTCCCAATCCCGTCGTCGCCAGCGTGAGCTGGGTCTACATCTGGCTCTTCCGGGGCACCCCGGTGCTCGTCCAGATCCTGTTCTGGTACAACATCGCGGCGCTCTATCCCCGGTTCGGGCTGGGGATCCCGTTCGGCCCGACGTTTGCGCACCTCACGACGGGCTCGGCGATCACGCCGTTTGTCGCCGGTGTGCTCGCTCTCGGGCTCAACGAGGGTGCGTACATGGCCGAGATCGTCCGCGCGGGGATCATCTCGGTCCCCGAGGGCCAGACCCAGGCGGCACAGAGCCTCGGCATGACCCGTCTTATGACCATGCGTCGGATCGTCCTCCCTCAGGCGATGCGGGTGATCGTGCCGCCCACGGGCAACGAGACGATCTCGATGCTGAAGACAACCTCGCTCGTCAGCGTCATCGCAGTGACCGACCTGCTCTACGCGGCAGAGGTGATCTACTCGAGAAACTACCGGGTGATCCAGCTGCTGATCGTGGCGAGCCTCTGGTACCTCGTCCTCACGACCGTGGCCACGGTCGGCCAGTACTACGTCGAGCGCCACTACGCCCGCGGCGCCTCGCGTGAGCTCCCGGAGACGCCGCTCCAGCGGCTCCGTCGCAACCTGTTCACGTTCGGGCATTCGACCGAGGCTGTACCGGAGGCATCGGGAGAGCGACGATGAGCCCGCCGATGGTCAAGGCCGAGGCCGTTCGCAAGCGGTTCGGTCGGCTGGAGGTCCTGCAGGGCGTCTCGCTCGAGGTGGAGCCCGGCGAGGTCGTCTGCATGATCGGCCCCTCCGGGTCTGGGAAGTCGACCTTCCTGCGCTGCATCAACCACCTCGAGAAGATCGACGCGGGCCGCCTCTGGGTCGACGGTGATCTCGTCGGTTACCACCAGGTGGGCGACAAGATCTACGAGCAGCGCGACGCGGAGGTCTGCCGGGACCGCTCCGAGATCGGGATGGTCTTCCAGGGCTTCAACCTGTTCGGCCACATGACCGCGCTCGAGAACGTGATCGAGGCGCCGGTACACGTCAAGAAGATTCCCAAGAGGGAGGCGATCGTGCAGGCGAGGGTCCTCCTCGAGCGCGTCGGCCTGGCCCACAGGCTCGACAACTACCCGTCACAGCTGTCGGGCGGCGAGCAGCAGCGCGTGGCAATCGCCCGGGCCCTGGCGATGAACCCCAAGCTGATGCTCTTCGACGAGCCGACCTCCGCGCTCGACCCGGAGCTCGTCGGCGAGGTGCTCGACGTTATGAAGAACCTCGCGTTCGAGATGAAGACGACGATGTTCGTCGTCACCCACGAGATGGGCTTCGCCCGCGAGGCCGCCGACCGGGTCCTGATGATGGATGACGGCCGGATCATCGAGGAGGGGACGCCCGAGCACTTCTTCGACGCGCCGAGCGAAGAGCGCACGAAGCAGTTCCTCGCCGCAATTCTCTAGGAAACCTCGAGCGGGAAGTAGGGCGGCGAGAGCAGGTAGCCGACCCGCGCCTCGCCCTCGGCGCGGCCGCGGGCCAGCTCGAGGGCCGCACTCAGGCCTCCCGCGGGCACGAAGCCGAGCTGGCGGGCGGCGACCGCATCGCGGCAGCCAGCGACGATCACCGTGCCGAGCCGCCCCAGCGCCGGCCCGCAGCCGGCCCAGTCGACGAACGGCAGCAGCGGGTGGCAGGTGCGCCCCTCGCGGTAGGCGGAGAGCGCGCGCTCGTCGGTCGCGGCCGCCTGCTCGGCCTGCGCGAGCTCCTCGGGGTCCCGCGCGCCCACGGCCCGGAGGGCCTGGAAGACGGCCCGGTACGGCTGCTGCGTCGGGTGGGCGAAGTGGCGGCGGAAGCGGTTCAGCAGGATCAGCGTCCCGCCGTCGGCGACCGGGAAGTGGTCGCGCCAGAGCCGGAGCGCAAGGCCGAGCCCGAGGTAGGCGGCGAGGAGCGGGTTCGGCCGCTCTCGGGGAAGATGCGGCGTCGTGCGCGGGATGCCGACGCAGAGCACGTCGAGCCTGCCCTCGAGCCGGGCCGAGCGTGCCTCGACCGCGCGCAGGAGCGCCTCCGCATGGGCGACCGACGGCGGCCCCGCGAACGCGGAGGCCGCGCTCAGCTCCCTCCGGAACGACCGCATCACGCGGTCGCGGGCGAACCCGGGCATCAGCCTGAAGCCGCGTCGAAACGGTGAGCGCACGATCCGCTCCAGCGCCTCCGGCTCGTACGGGTAGCCGCGCGCGGCGCCTGTCAGGCGGGGCTGGTTGAGGACGATGGAGGTCCCGACCACCGCGGTCATCTGCGACAGGCGGCGCTCCAGCTCGACGCCCAGCCGCCACCCGGACGACGTGCGGGTCTCGAGCAGCGAATCGGCACCGGCCGCCCGGAGCGCGGCGCAGCCGGCTGCGCCGATCAGAACCGCTGGACCGCCGTGCAGCACGGTCTCGGCGGCGCTCATCACGAGGACGAGGTCGGTCTCGACGAGCGCGCGATTGACGCGGAGCGGCACGCCGTCCGTCTCGCCGAGCTCGACCAGGTCGGCGCCCTCGGCGTCGTGGATCTCGACGCTCCCCTGGAAGCTGCGGGCGAAGCCCGGCGAGACGATGCCGAGGCTCTCGAGCTCGCGGCGGGCGGGCCTGCGCATCAATCCGCCGGCGACGAGGAGCGTCTGCCGCTCGACTTCGACACCGGCCCGCGCGAGCTCGGCCGAGACCGCGGCGAGGGCGGCCTGGCGAGGGTCCTGCTGCGCGGCCGGCAGCGGCAGCGAGGGCGGTTCGACGACGATCGTCGCACGGCCGCCTCGCGTGGTGAGCGCGGAGAGCGGCTCGCCTGCGAGCGGGAAGCGCAGCGCGTCGCGCACCGCGACGGCCACATCCGCGATCGGCTCGCCCGGCGGCGGCGGACGCAGCACGACGGCGTCGTCCGGCGCGTCCACGACCACGACGCGGCTTCCGGAGAGGAGCGGCAGCCGCGTCACTAGGGGATCGACCGGTACAACCGCAGGAAGGTCGTGCGGAACCCGCGTCTCGGCCAGAACCGCGACGCGAGCAGGTTCGTCACGCGCCAGTCGGTGAGCATCGTCGGGTAGCCCTCATCGTGCGCCCAGGACAGGCTTGCCTCGGTCAACGCGACGCCGATTCCGCTGCCGCGCGCGTCCGGCAGGGTGACCGCGAACCCGAGATAGCAGGCGTGCTCGGGCCGGAACATGCCCCGGTTCTCGCTCCCCAGCTCGGCCGTGACGACCGCCCAGCACGCGACTGGCCTGCCGTCACGTGCGCCGATCAGGAGCTTCTCGTTGTCCTCGGCGAGCGTCTTCAGCCACTCCTCTCGCGACTCGTCCCTCGTCCAGTCGATGCCGCCGAAGACCGGCGAGCGCCGCTGGTGCGCGGGCAGGGCGAGGTCGAGGTCGATCAGCTCCTCGATCTCTTCCTCGCGAGGCGCTCGAATCTCGAACCCGTCCGGGATCGAGACCTCCACGTCTGGAGGGACCTCGCGGATCCCGTGCGCCTGCTGCTTGCCGAAGCCGGATCGCCACCAGGCGTCCAGCAGCTCGTCGTCGCTGCTCGGGGCGATGACGGAATGGCGCGGGCGGCCCTCCTCGACCCACCGCTCGGCCGCCAGGCCGTAGAGGTCTCGCACGTCCTCGGCCACCTCGACCGCGTGGCCCGGCGCCTCGACGAAGACGTTTTCGCCCCACATCCCTGAGTCGCGCGGAGCTCCGAACAGGTACCCGGCGAGTCGTCCGTCCCGGAACGCAGCGGCCCCTGAAGCGCCGTCGGACTCCCACGCGCGCGTGACCTCCTCGAGCGTTTCTGCAGGTGCTTCGAACCGAGCCGGAAGCAGCGGCTCGGTCTCGCGGTGGCGCGCGTGGCGGGCAGCGAGAAGGGCTGCAGCAGCGTCGAGATGCTCGTCGGCGAAGGGGACGACCTCGGGCGCGCTCATCGGACGTAGACTCGCAGAGATGTCGCCGAAGACGCTCACCGGCGCCGAGCTCCAGCTCGACGACGCGCCGGCCCGCGAGTCCGACCTCTTCCTCGTCGACGGCAACAACCTCGCCTACCGCGCGTTCTTCGCCCTGCCCGAGGAGCTGGCGACGAGCGAGGGTTTCTCCACGAACGCCCTGCTCGGCTTCACGAACATGCTCTTCAAGCTGCTCGCCGACTACCGGCCGAAGGGTGTCGCTGTCGCCTGGGACACGCGCCCGGTACACCGGACGGAGCTGCTCGAGACCTACAAGATCGAGCGCAAGCCGATGCCCGAACTGCTGCGGGAGCAGTTCCCGTACTTCCGCCCGATCGTCGAGGCGTTCGGCTACCGGAACCTCGAGTTCGAGGGCTGGGAGGCGGACGACGTGATCGCCACGCTCGCGCACCAGGCGGACGAGGCCGGGATCAAGACCTGTGTCGTCTCCACCGACCGCGACGCGTTCCAGCTCGTGACGGAGAACGTCTGCCTGATGATGACGCCGCGCGGGGTCTCTGACGTCCACGTCTACACGCCCGAGCGGGTCGAGGCGAGGCTCGGGATCCAGCCCGAGCAGGTGCCCGACTTCATCGCGCTCAAGGGCGACCCGTCGGACAACATCCCTGGCATTCCGGGCATCGGCGACAAGACCGCCGGCCAGCTGATCGCGAAGTACGGGTCGCTCGAGGAGGTGCTCGCGCACGTCGACGAGCTGACGCCCGCCCGCTCGAAGGCGATCCGCGAGCACGACGAGCAGGCGCGCGGTGCGAAGGTGCTCGCGACGATGCGCCGCGACCTCGAGCTGGAGTCCGACCCCTCGCAGCTCGTGCTCTCGCCGCCCGACCGCTCGACACTGAAGGAGATGTTCCGCCGCTTCGAGTTCCGGAACCTCCTCAACCGCGTGGACGAGCTCGATGCCGCCCTCCCGGCCGCGGTGGCGGTCAAGCCGGCCGGCGTCCCGGTCCCCTGGCGCGAGGAGCTTAGTAACAGTCTGTTACTAGGTCACGGTTCCGTTGCGATTGCGGCGGACGGCGACGGGCGGATCGCGGTCGCGGCCGGGGACGAGGTCGTCGTCTCCCCTCGGCCGGAGCCGTTCAGTGTCGAGGGCGAGCTCGTCGCGCACGACGCCAAGTCGCTCGGCGTCGAGGCGGCGGACGACACGCTGATCCTCGCGTACCTGATCGAGCCCGGACGCGCCGAGTACGACCTCGACGACCTCGCCGCCGAGTACGGGATCGAGCTCGTCCCGGAGCCCGAGGCCGAGGAGGAGACCGCGGCGCTCGTCCGCCACGCCGCGGCCACGCTCCGGCTGCGCGACCCGCTGCTCGAACGCGTCCGCGAGCGTGGCGAGGAGCCGCTCTACCGCGAGATCGAGCTGCCGCTGACGGCCGTCCTGGCCGCGATGGAGCGCGCCGGGGTCAAGGTCGACACGTACCGCATGGGCGAGATCACCGCCCGCCTCGCCGATCGCGTGGAGGAGCTCGAGTCGAAGGCGTACGAGCTCGCGGGCGAGGAGTTCCAGCTCGGCTCGACGCAGCAGGTCGCGCGGATCCTGTTCGAGAAGCTCGAGCTGACCCCGGGCCGCAAGGGCAAGACCGGCTACTCGACCGACAGCCGCGTCCTGCGCTCGATCCGGGGCGAGCACGAGCTCGTCGGCGTGATCGAGGAGTGGCGGGAGTACTCGAAGCTGCTCAACACGTACCTCGGGCCGCTCCCCGAGCTGATCTCGCCGGACGACGGGCGCCTGCACACGACGTTCAACCAGACGGTCGCGGCGACCGGTCGGCTCTCGACCACGAGCCCGAACCTGCAGGCGATACCGATCCGCACGGAGCTCGGCCGCGAGATCCGCTCCGCCTTCGTCGCGGAGCCCGGGCACAAGCTCGTCTCCGCCGACTACTCGCAGGTCGAGCTGCGCATCCTGGCGCACGTCTCCGGCGAGCCGAAGCTGCGCGAGTCGTTCGAGCGCGGCGAGGACATCCACACGACGACCGCGGCCGAGGTGCTCGGCAAGGATCCGGCGACGCTCACGAAGGACGAGCGCAACGTCGCGAAGATGGTCAACTTCGGGATCATCTACGGCATCTCCGCGTTCGGGCTCTCGGAGAACCTCGAGATCCCCCGCGAGGAGGCGCAGGCGTACATCGACGCGTACCTCGCCCGCTTCCCGCACGTGCAGGACTTCATCCAGCGGACGATCGAGCAGTGCGCGCGCGACGGCTACGTGACGACGCTCCTCGGCCGCAGGCGACCCGTGCCCGAGATCCGCGCCTCCAGCAGGCAGACGCGGTCGCTCGGGGAGCGGCTCGCGGTCAACTCGGTCATGCAGGGCACCGCGGCGGACGTGATCAAGAAGGCGATGGTCTCGATCCACGACCGGCTGCTCGAGGAGGGGCGCGCGACGAGGCTCGTGCTGCAGGTGCACGACGAGCTGCTGCTCGAGGCGCCCGAGGCGGAGGTCGCGGCCGCGAAGGAGATCGTGCGCGAGGAGATGGTCGGGGCGTACGAGCTCGATCCGCCGCTCGAGGTCGACGTCGGCGCCGGCGGCGACTGGAACGACGCCAAGCGCTGACTTAGCGGGGCATTTTCAGGCCCACGGCTATACTGAGCGGCTGCTCGATGGCCAACGAAACGGTGGATAGAGAGACGGAAACGACTGCGGTCGACGACTCCGACGTCTGGACGACGACGGAGGACGGCGAGCGCGTTCCCGACTACGACGCGACCTTTCCGACGATCAACGAGGGCGAGGTCGTCCACGGCACCGTCGTCCGCGTGGACAAGGACGAGGTGCTCGTCGACATCGGCTACAAGAGCGAGGGCGTGATCCCGGTCGCGGAGCTGTCGATCCGGCGCTCGATCAACCCGCAGGACGAGGTGAACCTCGGCGACGAGATCGACGCGCTCGTCCTGACGAAGGAGGACGCCGAGGGGCGCCTGATCCTGTCGAAGAAGCGGGCCCGCTTCGAGATGGCCTGGAAGGCGATCGAGCAGGCGGCCGAGTCCGGCGAACCGGTCATCGGGAAGGTGATCGAGGTGGTCAAGGGCGGACTGATCCTCGACCTCGGTGTGCGCGGCTTCCTGCCCGCCTCGCTGGTCGACATCCGCCGCGTCCAGGACCTCGACGAGTTCCTCGGCCAGGAGCTCCGCGCGAAGGTGATCGAGCTCAACCGCTCTCGCAACAACGTCGTGCTCTCGCGCCGCGCAGTGCTCGAGGACGAGCGCAAGGAGCAGCGGCAGCAGATTCTCGACCGGCTCAACCCGGGCGACGTCGTGGACGGCCAGATCTCGAACATCGTCGACTTCGGCGCGTTCGTCGACCTCGACGGCATGGACGGGCTGATCCACATTTCCGAGCTCTCGTGGAGCCACGTCAACCATCCGTCCGAGGTGCTCGAGATCGGCCAGGACGTGAAGGTCAAGGTGCTCGACATCGACCGCGAGCGGCAGCGGATCTCGCTCGGGCTCAAGCAGACCCAGTCCGACCCGTGGCAGGAGGTGCTCGAGCAGTACCAGGAGGGGGACGAGGTCGAGGGCAAGGTCACGAAGGTGGTCACGTTCGGCGCGTTCGTCGAGATCCTCCCCGGCGTCGAGGGCCTCGTGCACATCTCCGAGCTCGCACAGCATCACGTCGAGAACCCGCGCGAGGTCGTCTCGCAGGGGGATCTCGTTCGGGCGAAGATCATCGAGGTCGACGCCGAGCGGCGACGGCTCTCGCTCTCGCTGAAGCGCGTCGAGGGCGGCGGCGTCACCCAGCGCGCGGACGACTCCGAGGCCGTGGAGGGCACGCCGAACCTGGATCTCTCCGAGGAGGTGTTCCCGGAGGGCGGCGAGCTGCCGGCCGCCGAGGCCGAGCCCGTCGAGGAGCCCGAGTTGACCGCGGCCGAGGAGCCCGAGTTGACCGCGGCCGAGGAGCCCGAGTTGACCGCGGCCGAGGAGCCCGAGCTCGAGCCGCAGGCAGCCGAGGAGCCGCAGCCCGAGGCCGAGGCCGAGGCGGGCGACTCGGAGCCCGAGCCCGAAGCCGAGCCCGAAGCCCCGACGCCGGAGTAGCGTGTCCCGACCGCTCGCGGTCGCCATCACCGGCGGCATCGGGGCGGGGAAGAGCGAGGCCCTCTCCGCCTTTGCGCGCCACGGCGCGGCAACGCTCTCCAGCGACGAGATCGTCCACCGGCTCCTTGCCGAGGACAAGGAGATGCGCAAGGCGCTACTCGAGCGCTTCGGCGACCGGATCCTGGGCGAGGACGACCAGGTCGACCGCAAGGCGATCTCGGAGATCGTCTTCGCGGACCGCGAGCAGCTCGACTGGCTGGAGGGCCTGCTGCACCCGCGGGTCGCGCAGGAGTACCTGGGATGGCGCGAGGAGCTCGGCCGCCTGCCCGATCCGCCGGCCGTCTGCGTCACCGAGGTCCCGCTCCTCTACGAGGCCGGGGCCGACGAGCGGTTCGACGTGGTGGTGGTCGTGACGGCTCCGAAGGAGGTGCGCGCCGCCCGGGCCAAGTGGTGGCCGACCGAGCCTCGAGAACGGCGCCTGCTCCCCGACGAGGAGAAGGTCGCGAGGGCGGACTACTCGTACGTCAACGACGGCACCCTCGAGGAGCTCGACGAGTTCGTGGCCGGCGTCCTGCGCGACCTTTCCGCCCCGACGTGAAGAAGCTCCCGATTCTGCTGGCGGTCGGCGCGGTCCTCGGAGGCGCCTTCGCCTACGTCCACTCGGCGGAGCCCGGCTGGTGGGTGCGGCTCCGGTACCCACTCCGCTACCAGGCGATCGTGCGCGGCCACGCCAGGAACTACCGGCTCGACCCCGCGCTGCTCGCGGCGGTCATCTACCAGGAGAGCAAGTTCGACCCGCACGCCCGCTCCAGCTCGGGCGCGATCGGCCTGATGCAGCTGCTGCCGGCGACGGCGAAGGGGATCGCGATCCACACCGGCGGCACCCGCTTCCGCGTCTCCGACCTCGACGACCCGGAGATCAACGTCCGCTACGGCGCGTGGTACCTGCGGCACCTGCTCGACAAGTACGGGGACGAGCGCACCGCGCTCGCCGCCTACAACGCGGGCCAGGAGAACGTCGACCGCTGGCGGGCGGAGGGGCAGGGGATCGCCTTCCCGGAGACGCGGCACTACGTGAGCCGGGTCGAGCACCTGAAGGTCCTCTACCGCCGCGGCTACAACTCACAGCTCGGCGCACCGGGGTGATGCTTGACAGCTGTCATGAGTGATGTCATTATGATGTCGTCATGCAGCTACAGCGATTCGTCGATGCGCTGAAAGCCGACCTGACGGCCGTGGCCGAGCTGGGCGACGAGGCGACCTCCGAGGCCGCCGCCCGCCTGCTCGTCGCGCTCCAAGCGTCGGTCGGACTGCGCCTGCTCGACGCGCTATCGGAGGCGGCGCTCGAGCTGACCGACAAGCTTCCATCCGGCCACGTCGAGGTGCGGCTGGCCGGGCAGGACCCGGAGCTCGTGTTCGTGGGTGAACAGCCCGAGGCGGTCGGCGGGGCCGAGGAGGGCCACACCGCCCGCATCACGCTGCGCCTGCCGGACTCGCTCAAGACGGGAATCGAGGCCGCGGCGGCCCGCGAGGGCGTCTCGGTCAACACCTGGATCGTGCGCGCGCTGTCGCGCTCGACCACGAGTGCGACGGGGAGCCGGTCGGCGGGCAACCGCCTGACGGGCTACGCCCAGAGCTGAGGGGAGGAACGATGAGACACGAGACTTTCGAGACAGGGAGCTCCGTCGAGCTCCAGGTGCAGCTCGGTGCCGGCGAGATCCGGCTCGAGGCGGCGAACACGAACGAGACGACGGTGCAGCTCGAGCCGATCAAGCACAACGAGGCGACCACGAAGGCGATCGAGAACGCGAGGGTCGAGATGCGCGGCGGCACCGACCGGCACGAGGTGATCGTCGACCTCCGCGGCCGCACGCGGCTCTTCCGCGGGGTCGAGGTGCTGGTCCAGATCCGCTGTCCCGAGGGGGCCGACCTCGAGGTGAGGTGCGGCTCGGCGAGCCTCCAGGGCACGGGGCGGCTGGGCTCGATCAAGCTGAACTCGGGCTCGGGCGAGGTCGTGCTGGACGAGATCGATGCCGACGCGAAGATCAACACCGCGAGTGGCGACGTCCGGCTGGGCGACATCGGCGGCGAGGCGAACATCAACTCGGCCTCCGGCGACGTCGAGCTCGGAGCGGTCGTGGGCGACGTGAACGTCAACACCGCCTCGGGCGACATCACAGTCCGCGCGGCCGGCGGCAAGCTCAAGGCGAACAGCGCCTCGGGCGAGGTGACCGTGCGCGAGGCCCGGTCGTCGCTGAGCGTCAACACCGCCTCGGGCGACCAGACGGTCGGCCGCCTCTCGGAGGGCAGGGCCGAGCTGAAGTCGGCCTCCGGCGATCTCGCGATCGGCATCAAGGAGGGCGCGACGCTGTGGGTCGACGCGCGCTCGCGAAGCGGCAGCGTACGGTCGGAGCTGCCCGTGTCCGAGACGCCTCCAGAGGGCGCGCAGCCGCAGGTGGAGCTGAAGGCCAACACCATGAGTGGCGACGTCGAGATCACGCGCGCGTGAGCCCCGACGCGCTCAGCGAGACGGCCGCCGCGACGGCCCGGAGGGGCTTCTTCCGGATCCCCGAAGTGCTGCAGGGCCGAGAGTTCCGGCGCTTCTGGGCCGGCGAGACGATCTCGCTCTTCGGCGACCAGATCACCCTGCTCGCCCTGCCGCTCGTCGGGGTGCTGACGCTCCACGCGAGCGCGGCGGAGATGGGGTACCTCGGGGCCGCGGCGCTCCTGCCGAACCTGCTCTTCTCGCTCCACGCAGGCGCCTGGGTCGACCGCCGCGGGCGCCGGCGCCAGACGATGCTCGCCACCGCGCTCGGGCGCGCGGGGCTGCTCGCGACGATCCCGCTCGCCTACCTCCTCGGACTCCTGACGATGACGCAGCTCTACGTCGTGAGCTTCCTGGTCGGGACGCTGAGCGTGCTCTTCATGGTCTCGTACAGCACGCTCTTCGTCTCGCTCGTCCCGCGGGAGCGGTACGTGGAGGCGAGCTCGCTGCTGAACGGCAGCCGCGCGATGTCCACCATCGCGGGCCCGAGCATCGGTGGCCTGCTCGTGCAGGCGCTCTCGGCGCCCGGCGCGATTCTGGCCGACGCGCTCTCGTTCCTTGCCTCGGCGCTCTCGCTCAGGTCGATCTCGCCCGTCGAGCCGCCGACCGAGGAGGCGGAGCATGGACACCTGCGCGCCGGGATTCGCTACCTCTGGCGCGTTCGCATCATGCGCTACTCGCTGCTCGCGACGGCGACGCTCAACTTCTTCAACTTCATCTTCTGGGCGCTCGTCCTGCTCTACATCACGAGAACGCTGGGCGTGCGCCCGGGCGTGCTCGGCCTCGTCATCGGGGCGGCCTCAGTGGGCGGGCTGATCGGGTCGGTCCTGACGGGGCGGATCGGCCGCCGGATGGGAGTGGGGCCGACGTTCGTCCTCGGCTGCGTGCTCTTCCCGGCACCGCTTGTCCTCGTCCCGCTCGCGAGCGGGACCCAGTGGACGATCATCGCGCTCCTCTTCGCCGCGGAGTTCTTCTCCGGCTTCGGCGTGATGCTGCTCGACATCTCGGGCAATTCGATCATGACCGCCGTGATCCCCGACCGGCTGCGCGCCCGGGTTGCCGGCGCCCACATGGTCGTCAACTACGGCGTACGCCCGCTCGGGGCGCTGCTCGGCGGTGCCCTTGGGACCTGGATCGGCGTGCGCCCGACGCTCCTGATCGGCGCGGTCGGCGGGCTCCTGGGAGTCCTCTGGCTCGCGCCGTCGCCGCTGCTGCGGATGCACGACCTTCCCGAGGTCGACGAGGGCGTCGCCTGAGCAGGCGCCCCGCGCGGCTACGCTAGGCGCGTGGCCGAGCTCAAGACAGCCGACGCCTACTCGCCGACCGGCGACCAGCCACAGGCGATCGAGGAGCTCGCCCGGTGGATCGAGGCCGGCGAGCGCTACCAGACGCTGCTCGGTGCGACCGGGACCGGCAAGACGGCGACGATGGCGTGGATCGCCGAGCGCGTCCAGCGCCCGACGCTCCTGATCGCGCACAACAAGACGCTGGCCGCGCAGCTCTGCAACGAGCTGCGGGAGTTCTTCCCCGACAACGCGGTCGAGTACTTCGTCTCGTACTACGACTACTACCAGCCCGAGGCGTACGTCCCGCAGGCCGACCTCTACATCGAGAAAGACTCGTCCCGCAACGACGACATCGACCGGCTGCGGCACTCGGCGACCGCGGCGCTGCTCTCCCGGCGCGACGTGATCATCGTCGCGTCCGTCTCGTGCATCTACGGCCTGGGCTCGCCGGAGGAGTACGAGAAGCGAGTCGTCCTGCTCGCGGTGGGCGAGGAGCACGACCGCGACCTCGCGCTGCGGAAGCTGATCGACATCCAGTACGCGCGCAACGACACGCTGCTCGGCCGCGGCCGGTTCCGCGTCAAGGGCGACGTCGTCGAGGTGCAGCCCGCGTACATGGAGTCGGCCTACCGGATCTCCTTCTTCGGGGACGAGGTCGAGCAGATCACGCACTTCGACCCGCTGACCGGCGAGGTCTACGGCAAGCTCGACCACCTGGCGCTCTTCCCGGCAACGCAGTACGTGACCTCGAAGCCGACGATCGAGCGCGCGTCCGAGGCGATCCGCCACGAGCTCGAGGCGCAGGTCCGGCAGTTCGAGCAGCAGGGGAAGATGCTGGAGGCGCACCGGCTGCGGCAGCGCACGGAGTACGACCTCGAGATGATGCAGGAGCTCGGCTTCTGCTCCGGGATCGAGAACTACTCGCGCCACCTCGACGGGCGCCCGCCGGGCTCCGCGCCGCACACGCTGCTCGACTTCTTCCCGTCCGACCTGGTCGTGTTCGTGGACGAGTCGCACCAGACCGTGCCCCAGCTGGGCGGCATGTACGAGGGCGACCGCTCGCGCAAGCAGACGCTCGTCGACCATGGGTTCCGGCTGCCCTCCGCGCTCGACAACCGGCCGCTGCGCTTCGACGAGTTCCTCGCGAAAGTCCCACAGCTCGTGTTCGTCTCGGCGACACCCGGGCCGTTCGAGCTGCGCCACTCGACGCATATCGCCGAGCAGCTCATCCGGCCGACCGGGGTCGTCGACCCAGCGGTCGAGCTGCGGGCGACGAAGAACCAGATCGACGACCTCCTGAACGAGATCCGCGGGCGCGAGGAGGTCGGCGAGCGGGTCCTCGTGACGACGCTGACCAAGAAGATGGCGGAGGACCTGACCGACTACCTGCTCGAGTCCGGGGTCAAGGCCCGCTACCTCCACTCTGAAGTCGACACGCTTGAGCGGATCCAGATCATCCGCGAGCTGCGGCTCGGCGAGTACGACGTCCTGGTCGGCGTCAACCTGCTGCGAGAGGGGCTCGACCTGCCCGAGGTCTCGCTCGTCGCCGTGCTCGACGCGGACAAGGAGGGGTTCCTTCGCGGCAAGACGGCGCTGATCCAGACGATCGGCCGCGCCGCGCGCAACGTCAACGGCAAGGTGCTGCTCTACGCGGACAAGCTCACCGAGGCGATCCAAGGCGCGATCGACGAGACGAACCGCCGGCGTGCGAAGCAGCTCGCGTACAACGAGGAGCACGGGATCACGCCCGAGTCGATCGTCAAGGGCGTGTCCGACATCGCCGAGTTCCTCGCCCTCGAGTCGCCGACGGTGCCGGGGCGCCGGCGCCGCGGGCGCGCCGAGGTCGAGGGGATGTCGCAGCCGGAGCTCGAGAAGCTCGTGATCCAGCTCGAGGAGGAGATGTACGCCGCGGCAGAGGAGCTGCGGTTCGAGTACGCGGCGAAGCTGCGGGACGAGATCAAGGACCTCCGCCGCGAGCTCCAGGCCGCGGCCGAGGCGCCGGCCTAGCGGCCGAAGCGTCGAAGCCCGGTCGGGCTCCAGTCGCCGTTGCGCCAGACGTACGTCTCGACGGAGAGCGTGTCGGCGGCCGCCTCGTAGACGTGCAGGCCCTGGGCCTCGCCGCGCCGGTTCGGTCGCGGGCGGCCGAGACCGGGGGCGATCGAGACTGTCGCTCCGCGGAGGTCGCCGCTGTCCACCTCGAAGTCGTGCCGCTCGCTGACCGCGGCCTGGTGGATGTGGCCCGCGAGGATCAGCTCGGCGCCCCCGTCGACGAGCGCGGCCAGGACGTGCGAGCGGCGAGCGACGGGTCGCTTGCGGGAGCGCCAGGGTGCCCCGATCAGGTGGTGGTGCAGGGCGACCACCCGGAGCGCGCCCTCGGGAGCCTCGGCGAGCAGGCCGGCGGTCCGGCGGAGCTGGCTCTCGTGCAGGCCTCCCGACTGGTGCCGCCACGGGCGCACCGAGTTGAGGCCGACGACGATCAGCTCCTCCGAGCGGTACACGGGCTCGACGGTCTCCCACTGCCGCTCGAACTCGGCCCAGGGCCGGGTGAAGCGGGCGGGGAACGTATGCGGGATGTCGTGGTTTCCGGGCACCACGAGCAGCGGACGGCCGAGCCCGCGGAGGAAGGCCGCCGCCTGCTCGTGCTCGCGGCGCCGCCCGCGGTGCGCGAGGTCGCCCGTGACCACGATCAACCGGGGGTCAGAGCGCTCCACGAGCGCGGCCAGACTGGTCTCAATCTCGGCCTCTTCGCTGCTTCCCGAGTGCAGATCGGAGAGGTGGAGGAGCCGGACAGGCAACGCCGAAGCAGGCTATACACTGAGTTCCATGCCCGATGAATCGACCGAGATCTTCGATGATCTCTACCTCGGTCTCAGGGCCGGCGGCGCGCTTCGGAAGAAGCGCCGCGGTGAGCCGCTCACGCCCGAGGAGCAGGAGGCGATCGGCCACTGGGAGCGGCTTTCCGCGACCCGCAAGGCCCTCGCTCTCGGCACCTTCGCGGTCGGAACCTTCGGCCTCGGCTTCACCCTCGGCGGCCTCGTCTTCGGCCGCTGGCGCAAGGCGTAGAACGTCGCACCGGCAGGCCGGCACGACCTCTCATGTCGGCATCGCAAGCGACGCCTAAACGGTCGCACCGGCAAAGCCGGCACGACCTCTCATGTCGGCATCGCAAGCGACGCCTAAACGGTCGCACCGGCAAAGCCGGCACG
>Ga0335082_10000733_pt1 | contig 34131 bp, 28 predicted proteins | sample Lox_Sample_41_FD_206718 | JGI IMG/M metagenome (GOLD analysis project Ga0335082, IMG submission 206718) | Soil microbial communities from Loxahatchee National Wildlife Refuge, Florida, United States - Lox_Sample_4.1 | ecosystem: Environmental > Terrestrial > Soil > Wetlands | place: USA... | reverse complement strand
GCCTCCTTGCTGGTGACCTTCGTTCGGCTCCGCAGACTCCGCCTCACTGCGCGTCGGCCGGCCTCCGGTCGGCCTCCTTGCTGGCTCTCACGGCGCGGCGGGAGGCGCGAGGTCGATGGCGCCCGGGCGTCCCGGGACCCGCGCGCGGAGCGCGACGGCAGACCAGGCCCCACCGCTCTTCTGCATCTCGGCGTGGAGCTTCGCCACTCCGCGCGGCCCCTCGAGGTCGAACTCGAGCCGCGCGGTCCCCGTCTCTCCGCGGGTCCGGATGCTCCCGTCGATCAGCCAGCCCTCGCGCATCGGCTCGCCGATCGCCGCCGCGAGCTCGCGGCTCGCGCGCGCCTTGGCGAGCGCGGCCTGGTAGGCCGGGCTCGCGCGCATCGAGTACTCGCCGACCGCGACGAAGGCGGCGATCGCGAGCGCCAGCAGCACGGCGTTGCGCGCGACGCGGCCGAACCCGCTTCGCGGCGGAGCGATCGGCGCCGGAGGCGCCGTCGGGCGGTATGCGTCCGCGCGCGCTGCCAGCTCGGCGACCAGCGGATGCGCCGAGAATCCGCGCAGCCAGCGCAGCGGCGGGATGAAGGTGATGCGCTGCCCTAGCGGGCTCGGGGTGCGGAGGTCGAGGAAGATCCGCTCCGGATTCGAGAAGCGCGTCCCCCACACGCGCTCGACGTCGCCGAGCGGAACGCGGATCGTGCTGCGCAGGCTCGACACCTCGAGGATGTCGCCCGCCAGGCGGACCCTCCGGAGGCGACCGAACAGCGCGAGGAAGAGCGCGGCGATTCCGACGCCGATCGCGCCGAGCAGCGCGGCCGTCACACGCTCCTCGGGGCCCGAGCCGCCGACGAGCGCCGACGCCACGCCCGCCGCCGCCCAGGCGAGCGCCACGAGCCAGCCGAGCCGGTACGCGGGCGTCGCGCGCGACGAGAGCTCGCGCGCCTCGCTCCTCGGGGCGGGCGCCTCGCTCACGACTCGGGCGGCGCCGGCGGGTTCCGGCCGCCGGCGGCCCGGCGGGCGAGGGCGAGCAGCTCCGCGAAGGACTCGCGCGTCCCGGCGACGAACGCGTCGAGGTCCGGGACCACGTCATAGTCGGCGTTGAAGCCCCAGAAGATGCGGCCGTCATAGGAGAGCAGCGCGATCCCGAGCCCCAGGTTGTCCAAGAGCGGCACGTGCGGGTACACCTCCGTCATGCGCGCGCCCGCCATGTACATCGGCAGCTGCGGCCCGGGCACGTTCGTCACGACCAGATTGAACGGGAGCAGGCGCGTCGCGTTGCGCGCACCGAGCGCGAGCAGGTTGGAAGGCGTCCATTCCGCGACCTGCGTCAGCACCTCGGCGCCGACGGCGCTACGCGACTCCTTGAGCTCCGCCGTGCGCGCGGCGATCTGCTCGAGCTGCTCACGCGGATCGGCCTCGTCGATTGGAAGCGGGACGACCCACGCCGACACGCGGTTGCCGAGCGCACCGCTCTCGTCCGCGGAACGCACCGAGACGGGAGCCATCACGCGGAAGTCGAGCCCGCGCGTCGGCACGCCGCGGCGCTCGAGGAAGCGGCGCACCGCGCCCGTCACCGTCGTCAGCACGACGTCGTTGAGCGAGCCGCCAAGGGCCTTGCGGACGGTCTTGACCTCGGCGATCTCCATCGGCATCCAGTCGACGCGCCGGTGCGGCCCGATCGGGCGGTTGAGCGGCGTCTGCGACGCCGAGCGCAGCGTCGCGCCGAGCGTCTCGGCGGCGGCGCGCAGCCGCACCAGGACCTCGCGGCGCACGTCCTTCGCCTCGCTCGCGAAGGCGCGCAGGTCGCGCAGCGCCGCGAACGGCAGGCGCGCGCGCCGCGCGAGCTCGTGGCGCAGTAGCTCGAGCCCGGACGGCACGGGGCGCGGCATGAAGCGCGGCGCCTCGGGCACCGCCTGATCGGGCGAGAGGCTCATCAGCACGCGCATCAGGTCGACGCCGGAGATACCGTCCACCATGCAGTGATGGACCTTCGAGATCAGCGCGAAGCGATCCTTCTCGACGCCCTCGACGATCCAGATCTCCCAGAGCGGCCGCTCGCGGTCGAGGTGCTGCTGGCAGATGCGCGCGGAGAGCCGCTTGAGCTCGAGCTCGCCGCCCGGGCGCGGCAGGCTGGTGTGCCGCACGTGGTAGTCGAGGTTGAAGCGGTCGTCGTCGACCCAGACCGCGTGGCCTTCGAACGGGACCCACGCGAGCTTCTGGCGATAGCGCGGGATCTGGGGAAGCGACGCCGCGACCAGGGCCTTGATCGCTTCGGCGTCGATGCCCCCGTCGGCGCGCTTGAGCGGGCCGGCGTCGAACACCTGGGTCGACGCCACGTGCATGTACGCGTTCGGCTTCTCGAAGACCAGGAACGAGTTGTCGAGCGCGGTCAGCCGGTCGTACGCGTAGTGGGCCATCGAGACCTCCGGAGGCGGTCTCCAACGGTACGCCGGAACGGATCGATGCGCCCGAACGCCGCTTCGGGACTACTCCCCCTCTTCCTCCTCGAATCCGGTGACCGCGAACCACTTCTCCTCGGAGCCGGCGAGCACGAAGACGATCGGCGCGACGCAGGGGTTGGGCAGCTCGAGCGCGGCGTCGATGTCCGAGTTCCCCTGCGCGTCCGCCGGGAACCCCTTCGTCTCCACGTTCACCTCCTTGACCTGGTCACCGTCCTCGGTCAGGCAGCTCACCAGTCCGCGGAACTCCGCCTCGTCGTTCGTTCCGATGAGCGACGGCGGCTGCACCAGGGGAGAGTCCTTGAAGACGAGCCCGCGAACGCGGATGTGCAGTTTGCCGTCGGTGTCGAGGCGGCCGCGGATCGACTTCGCGATCGTCCAGGGCGCCTCGTCGCCCTCGACCCCCCGGATTTCGTTGGCGTCCCCGAGGAAGGGTCCGTCGACCCCGTACATGGTCGCGAACGCGAGCATCGTCCGCGGCGGGCGGTGGGGGGGTCGCCCCCTGCCGTGCTCGTCCTCGTGCGCCCGCGCGCGCAATCCGATTGGGAGCGCGACCGAGACGAGCAGCGCGAGGAGGGGCAAGTTCCGGCGAAGGGAGCGCGTGCGCATGGGGGCCTCCCGGCCGCTGCACCGGAGGGCGCAGCGGTTCGTGCGCGGCAGCAAAGGCTGCGCGCGGGGTTTTCGATCCGGGAGGATCTACGCAAGCTCGTGTGCACTGGATGCAGACTGGGGCGCCGCGCTCATGACGCAGGCGTCATCGCTCAGGGCGCCTGCGCGAGGCGCTCGAGCAGCTTCGCACGGAGCTTCGAGACATCGGCGGGGCGCACCGCCCGGTAGCGGGCCACCTCGTCGGCCACGTAGGGCGCGAAATCCGGGCCGAGCTCGCCTGGGCTGAAGGTCCGCAGCATCCAGTTGAGCAGCGTCGCAAGCGCTGCGTCGTCGAGGGTCGACTGCGCCGCTCCCGGGACCTGCACGAGGTAGGCGCGGCCGCCGGGCACGCGCAGGAAGCGGCCCATCTGGCCGACCAGCGACGGCACCCGGCCCGGCGCCCCGCTCCCGTCCTCGAGGTGACAGCCCATGCACTGGAGCACGTAGTCCTGGCGCGGTGGCGCCGCGCTCGCAGCGGCCGCCGCGGTCGCGAGCAGCAGCGCGAGCGCCGCGGCCCGCTCCCGCATCAGCTCTCGACTGCCACGCCGAGCACGATCGCCGTCGAGCAGTGGTAGACGGTGCTCGGCGCGGCGACGCACCAGTTGATGTCGTTGCTCTTCTGCGGGAAGTAGGCCGGCCGGTCGCCCTCGTTGCGGGTGCACTCGCAGCGGCCGCAGTAGTCCTTCCCGCAGCAGTCGTTGTAGGAGATGATGTACTGCTTGCCGTCTGCGGGATTTCGGCAGGTGCCGATCCAGGTAATCGGCGCCATCGTCGTCCCGGGCGGGCAGGAGACTTGGCTGCCGCCGCAGCAGCTGCACAGGAAGCCGTCGATCGCGCAGTGGCGCCAGTATTGGCAGCTCGACGGGTCGCCGGCCTCGCCGGGGATGCCCTCCGCGGGCGGGGCCGCGCGCTCTTGCGCGGAGACGCGCGAGACGGGCAGGAGTGGGAGCGCCGCGCCTCCCGCCAGCGCCGCGCCGAGCCGCGCGAGGAAGCTGCGCCGCGACACGCGGCGCGCCAGCCCGCGCGCCGACGCCTCGGTCCAGCGATCGATCCAGCTCATCCCACCCTCCGGACGCCGCCCGCCGCCGCGAGATCCTGGATGGAGGCCACGCCGCGCCGCTGCGCCTCGAAGAGGCTCTCGAGGTGCTCGCGCGTGTTCACGAGGCCCTTCGCGCGCACGACGCCGCCCGCGTCGATCAGCACCGCGTGCGGAAGCTTCGCGACGCGGTGGGCGAGCCCGAGCTCCGTCGAGACCACCAGCGGCAGCGCGCCGAGCGCATGCTCGTCGGCGAACCCGCGCTGCTCCTCGAGCGGACCGTCGCTCGCCAGCACGACGCGAAGCCGGCCGCCCTCCTGCGCCGCGATCGACTTCACGACCGGCAGCAGCGCCTTGCAGACCGGACAGCCCGGCGACACGAAGAGCAGGAGCGTGCTCGCGCCCTGCGCATCCGCGCCGCCGATCTCGACCGGGCGCCCGGAGAGATCCTCGCCGGAGAAGCGCGGGGCCGGCTCTCCCACCCTCGGCCCGCCGCTCATGATGAGTGCGCCGGCCGGCGCCACGCGCTCGTGGAGCACCCCGATCTGGCGGGCGAGCGCGTAGACGACCGCCGCGAGCGCGAGCACGGCGAGCCAGAGGAGCAGGTTCGAGACGAGCAGCGCCTGGCTCACGCCGGACCCCGAAGGCTGCGCAGCCGAGGCGCGTTCGCGATCAGCTGGCTCGCAGCCGCGTGGAGGAGCGCGAGCGCGAGGACGAGCGCGGCCGCGGTGATGGCGTCGACCCCGCCGAGCGGCCGGTCCACGGTCGGGAGCAGGCCGGTCAGCGCGACCGCGGCGAGGAGCGCGTTGCGCACGACGAGCCCGACGCCGAGCGGCGCGCGCTGCGCCGGCCCGAAGCAGCCGCAGTCGATGTCGCGCCGCCCACGCAGCAGGTTCACGGCGATCGCCGCGCCGTAGAGGGCGAGGAGCCCGGCGGCGGCGGCGAAGCCGGTCGGCCGCGCCAGGGGCGAGAGGAGGAGCACCGCGGTCGCGCACTCCGCGGCGACGAGCGCACGGGCCGCGATCCCGCTCGTCCACCACGGCACGAGCTGGTAGTCGGCGAGCGCCACCCGGAATTCCGCGAAGCCCCGCAGCTTGTGGAGCGCCGCGCTCGCGAAGAGCGCCGCGCCCGCTGCACGCAGTGCGAGGACGACGACGGGATCGATCACGGCGTCCCCCGCCAGGGCGCCTGCAGCACGGCCGGCGCGAGGCCCACGTCGTCGAGATCGCGCAGCCAGGCGCCGCTGCGCGCGTCGTAGACGCCGAGCGTGCCCGCGCTCCGCGACACCATGAGGAGGCGCGGATCGGCGTCCTGGGTCACCGCGATGCTGTCGGCTCCCGGATTCGGAACCAGATGCCGCGTGAGCCACTCGCCGATCCCGCCGCGCAGCCCGATCCGGTAGGCGGCGAAGGAGCCGACCAGGTTGCCGACCGGGATCTGGCCGACGCGCTCATGCGAGCCGAGGTCGTAGACCCAGACCTGGCTCCCCGACTGCTTGTGGCTGCCCGGCCCGCCTCCGCTGTGGACCAGCTCGTAGAGGCGGCCACTCGCCTCGTGGAGCGCCAGGTGCTGCGTCCCGCCGATCCGCCAGCCTGCCTCCCGATCCGCGTCGGAGAGGAGCGACCAGCTCTTCTCGAAGCGCGGGCCGGCCTGCGAGAGATCGATCGTGTGGACGATTCCCTCGAACGAGACGAAGAGCCAGCGATCGCCCTGGCGGACGCCCTTCTCGGTGACGGGGTCCTCGATCGGGTTGAAGAAGCTCTCGCTGCGCTGGCGCGAGGCCTCGCGGCCCTCGTCGTCGAGGGTCACGAGGAGCAGCGAGCCGTCCCCGCACAGGCTCGCAAAGCGGCGCGCGCCGGCGGCGTAGACCAGGCTGCACCCGGGCGTCGCGATCTCGCCGGCGAAGCGGCGATTCGCGACGTCGACGACCGAGACCGAGGTGGCCGGCGTGAGGTTGAAGACGACGAGGAATCGACCGTCGTCGAGGAGCGTCGAGAGGCCCATCCCGTTGACGACGTCGGCGCGCTTGGGCGGGATCGCGATCTCGGCGATCGGCGCGAGCTTGGCAAGGTCGTAGATCGTGACGACGTCGCTGCGCTCTCCGCGGCTGCCGCGCGAGTAGTAGGTCTCGGGCAGGTAGACCTCGCCCCGGCTGCTCGAGACGCTCGGCGCCACCACGCCGAGGCCCGAGCTCAGCTGGCCGAGGAAGCGGCCGCTGTCGACGTCGAGCAGCGCCGCGCGCCGGAAGAGGAAATCGCCGAGCCAGACCCAGTGGGGGCTCGGCGCCGGCAGCGTCGCCACCGAGCCCGGCCGCTCGGTCGGGAGGTCCGCGGCCGCCCCTCCCGCCGCGAGCAGCCCGAGGAGTGCGAGGGCGGCGCAGCGCTGCGACATCGGGACCATCCTATCACTCGCGGCGGATCGGCTCCGCCCGCAGCTCTGGGGGGACGGTCCCTCCCCTCGCTCAGCTCACCGCCTTCGGGACCCCGAGGAGCGCGTTGAAGAGGCGGAAGGTCAGCGGGTGGACGAAGACGTGCCGCAGCCTCCAGAGCGGCGAGTGCCACTGCTCGCGCGGGAGCGTGCCGTCGAGGATCTCGGCCACCGCCGAGGCGGTGTGGCGCGCGAGCGTGTCGAGGATCTGCTCGCCGATCGCGGCCGAGGCGCCGGCCGGGGCGCCCGAGTAGGTCTCGCTGCAGAAGAACCGAATGCCGGCGCGAAAGGCCTCGAGCATGGACGGGATCGAGTCCGGTTTGCCGCGCTCGCTGCCGGGCAGCGGCTCGCCTCGCTCGGCCAGCCACAGGTCGACGGTGCGGCGCGGCAGGGACTTGTAGTCGGGATCCACCCAATCGGGGTGCAGCGCGAGCAGCTGCGAGGTCTCGACCAGCCCTCCGTGGGTGTCGCCCGCGAGGTCGGCCTTGTCGATTCCGGGGATGTGACCGAGGACGTCGCCGAGCTCGGAGCCACCCCCGTTCAGCCGCGAGAGCATCAGCGAGAACACCGAGACCATGCGCACGCCGCGCTCCCGCGAGACCCGCTCGCTCGCCTTCTCGATCGCGAGGAAGTGGCGCGGGCTTCCGTGGAAGTTCGACACCAGGATGTTGCGGAAGCCCTGCGCCGCGAGCGAGCGGCCGAGGTCCTCGAGCACGCGCACCGTGGTCGACGGCCGGAACGCCAGCGTGCCCGGCTGCGGAACGCCGTCGCACGCGGCGTAGACGAACGGAAGCTTCACGAAGACGCGCTGCCGATGCGCCTCGGGGAGGAAGCGCAGCATGCGCTCGGCGAGCCCCTCGCCCTCGAGCACGTCCGCCCCGAGCGGCAGGTGGGGGCCGTGCACCTCGAGCGGCGACGCGGTCACCAGCACCACGGCGCGCGCGCGGTCGAGCCGGTCGAACTGGCGCTTGGTCAGCGTCTCCCAGCGGATCACCCGGGGCGTCTCCATGGTCTCTCCTCGCGGGTGAGTCTAGCTGCCACGCCCTTCATCTTGCACGGACGAAACGACACATCGATGCAGCTTGCAGGAGGAGCCCAGAGGGGGCCGCGCCTCTGCGCGGCCCGGCGATTCCCCGCTGCGCCGCGCTGGCACGATCCCTGCTCTAAACGGCGGCCGTCTCCATCGGGGAACGACCATGCTGGATCTGGCCTACGTGCTCGGCACGCTCGCCTTCTTCGCCATCGCCTGGTTTTACGCGGTGGCCTGCGAGCGGCTCTAGGGACGTCCGGAGGAAGAGCAGATGAGCTTCGACTACGCGCTCGGCGTGCTCGTGTCCTTGGGGCTCTGCGTGTACCTCGTGTACGCGCTGCTCCGGCCAGAGCGCTTCTAGGAGAGATGCCATGACCTGGGTCGGCTGGATCGAGATCGTCGTCTATGCGGCCGTGATCTTCGCGCTCACCAAGCCGCTCGGCATCTACATGTACCGCGCGTTCGAAGGCGACGACCGCCCGCTCGCCCGCCTGCTCGGTCCGCTCGAGCGCGCCTTCTACCGCATCTGCGGCGTCGATCCGCGCCGCGAGCAGACGTGGCTCGAGTACAGCTTCGCCCTGCTCGCCTTCAGCGCCGCGAGCCTGCTGGTGAGCTACGCGATCTTCCGCCTCCAGGCCGTGCTGCCGCTCAACCCGCAGGGGCTTCCCGCCGTCTCGGAGCACCTCTCCTGGAACACGGCGGTGAGCTTCACCACCAACACGAACTGGCAGTCCTACGCCGGCGAGTCGACGATGTCGTACCTCTCGCAGATGGCGGGGCTCGCGTGGCACAACTTCACGTCGGCGGCGGCGGGCATCGGGATCGCCTTGGCGCTCGCGCGCGGCCTGACCCGCCAGATCCCAGAGGGCGCCCCGCGCACGATCGGCAACTTCTGGGCCGACCTCGTCCGCTCGACCGTCTACGTGCTGCTCCCGCTCTCGGTAGTCGTCGCGCTGGCGCTGGTGGCCGGCGGCGTGATCCAGAACTTCTCGCCCTACATCGACGTCCACACCCTCGAGGGCGGCAAGCAGACGCTGGCGATGGGGCCGGCCGCCTCGCAAATCGCCATCAAGCAGCTCGGCACCAACGGCGGCGGCTTCTTCAACGTCAACTCGGCCCACCCCTTCGAGAACTCGACGCCGCTCATCAACTTCCTCGAATGCCTCTCGATCCTCGCCATCTCCGCGGGGCTCACCTACAGCTACGGCAAGATGGCGCGCGACACGCGCCAGGGCTGGGCGCTCTTCGCAGCGATGGGGCTGCTCTTCTCGGTGGGCGTGGCGACGGCCTACTGGGCGGAGAGCCATCCGAACGCCGCCCTTGCCTCGCTCGCCGTCGATCAGAGCGCCGGGAATCTCGAGGGCAAGGAGACCCGCTTCGGCGTCGCGGCATCGGTGCTCTGGGCGACCGCCACGACCGACGCATCCAACGGCTCGGTCAACTCGATGCACGACAGCTACACGCCGCTCGGCGGGCTCGTCCCGCTCTTCAACATCCAGCTGGGCGAGGTGATCTTCGGCGGCGTCGGCGCCGGCCTCTACGGGATGCTCGTCTTCGTCGTGCTCTCGGTCTTCATCGCCGGGCTCATGGTCGGGCGCACGCCCGAGTACCTGGGAAAGAAGGTCGAGGCCCGCGAGATGAAGCTCGCCATGCTCTACATCTTGATCTTCCCGGCGATCATCCTGTTCATGTCCGCCTGGTCGGCGGTGGCGCCCTACGGCGTGTCCTCGCTCAACAACGCCGGGCCGCACGGCCTCTCCGAGATCCTGTACGCCTACTCGAGCGGGGGCGGCAACAACGGCTCCGCCTTCGCGGGCCTCAACGCCAACACGCCCTGGTGGGACACGACGATGGGCATCACGATGCTCGTGGGCCGCTTCCTGATGATCATCCCCGCGCTCGCCATCGCCGGCGCGATGGTCGGCAAGAAGGTCGTGCCCCCGAGCCTCGGCACCTTCCCGACCAATGGAGGGCTCTTCGCGGTGCTGCTGGTCGGCGTGGTCGTGATCGTCGGCGCGCTCACCTTCCTGCCTGCGCTCTCGCTCGGCCCGATCGTCGAGCATTTCCTCGCCCAGAACGGCAAGCTCTACTAGGAGGATCGACCGATGAGTGGTCCCCGCGCACGCGCCATCTCGCTCTTCGACCGCGAGATCCTCACCCGCGCAGCGGCCGACAGCCTGCGCAAGCTCTCACCCCACCTGGTCGCGAAGAACCCGGTGATGTTCGTGGTCGAGGTCGGGAGCGTGCTCACGAGCGGGCTCTGGCTGCGCGACTGGCTGGTGCGCCCCCCGGGCGCCGCGCCGCTCTGGTTCACCGGCGGCGTGACGCTCTGGCTGTGGTTCACGGTCATCTTCGCGAACTGGGCGGAGAGCATCGCGGAGGGCCGCGGCAAGGCCCAGGCCGACACGCTGCGGCGGATGCGCAAGGAGACCACCGCCCATCGGCTGCGCGAGGGAGAGCAGCTCGAGGACATCCCGGCCTCCGCCCTGCGCAAGGGCGACATCGTGATCGTCGAGGCGAAGGAGCTGATCCCGGGCGACGGCGAGGTGATCGAGGGCATCGCTTCGGTCGACGAGTCGGCCGTCACCGGCGAATCGGCGCCGGTGATCCGCGAGAGCGGCGGCGACCGCTCGGCGGTGACGGGCGGCACGCGCGTCCTCTCCGATCGGATCGCGGTGCGCATCACCGCGAATCCGGGCGAGTCGTTCCTCGAGCGCATGATCGCGCTGGTCGAGGGCGCCGCGCGCCAGAAGACGCCGAACGAGATCGCGCTCAACATCCTGCTGGCGGGGCTCACGATCGTCTTCCTGCTCGCCTGCGTGACGCTGGTCCCGCTGGCTCTCTACGGGGAAGTCCGCATCACCATCACGGTGATGGTGGCCCTCCTCGTGTGCCTGATCCCGACCACGATCGGCGGCCTGCTCTCGGCGATCGGCATCGCCGGCATGGATCGCCTGATCCAGAAGAACGTGCTCGCGATGAGCGGGCGCGCGATCGAGGCTTCGGGCGACGTCGACACGCTGCTCCTCGACAAGACCGGCACGATCACCGTGGGAAACCGGGTGGCGAGCGAGCTGATTCCGAGCGGCGGCGTCTCGGCCGACGATCTCGCGCAGGCCGCGTATCTGGCGAGCGTGGCAGACGAGACGCCCGAGGGCCGCTCGATCGTTGCACTGGTCCAGGAGCGCCACGCGTCCGCCGTGCGCTCCCGGCCCGAGGCGGGGGCGCGCTTCGTCGCCTTCAGCGCGCAGACGCGCATGAGCGGCTGCGACCTCGAGGGCCGCACGCTGCGCAAGGGCGCGGTCGACGCGGTGGCCGATCACGTGGGCGTGCAGGGCGGCGCCTTCCCGGCGGACCTGTACGCGGTGGCCGAGCGCATCGGCGACCAGGGAGGCACTCCGCTGGCCGTCTGCGACGGCAAGCGCGCGCTCGGGATCGTCTACCTGAAGGACGTGGTGAAGCTCGGCATCGCCGAGCGGCTCGCCCGCTTCCGCGCGATGGGCATCCGGACGGTGATGATCACCGGCGACAATCCGCGCACCGCCGCCACGATCGCGCGCGAGGCAGGCGTCGACGACTTCCTCGCCGAGGCGACGCCGGAACGCAAGATGCAGCTGATCAAGGAGGAGCAGGGCAAGGGGAAGCTCGTGGCGATGACGGGGGATGGGACCAACGACGCGCCCGCGCTCGCGCAGGCCGACGTCGGCATGGCGATGAACACCGGCACGCAGGCGGCCAAGGAGGCCGCCAACATGATCGACCTCGACTCGGATCCCACGAAGCTCCTCGAGGTCGTCGAGATCGGCAAGCAGCTCTTGATGACGCGTGGGTCGCTCACCACGTTCTCGATCGCCAACGACGTCGCGAAGTACTTCGCGATCCTGCCCGCGATGTTCATGGCGGTGTATCCCGAGATCGCGCCGCTCAACGTGATGCGGCTGGCGTCCCCGCAGAGCGCGATCCTCTCGGCGGTGATCTTCAACGCGCTGATCATCGTTGCGCTGATCCCCCTGGCGCTGCGCGGTGTCGCCTACCGCCCGATCGGCGCCGCGGCGCTGCTGCGCCGCTCCCTGCTCGTGTACGGCGTGGGGGGGATCATCGCCCCCTTCGTCGGGATCAAATTCGTCGACATGGTCCTGGTCGGCTGCGGCCTGGTCTGAGGACTGGAGGAGGAACGAGATGGGTCGGGAGCTCGCGATCGCGTTGCGCATGACCGCCGCCACCTTCGTCGTGACGGGGTTCCTCTACCCGGCGGCCATCACGGGCCTGGCGCAGCTGCTCTGGCCCGCCCGCGCCCAGGGGAGCCTGGTCCGCGACGAGGCCGGCAACGTGATCGGCTCCGAGCTGATCGCGCAGGCCTTCACCAAGCCGGGCTATCTCCACCCGCGGCCCTCGGCGGCTGGGAACGACGGCTACGACGCCACGAGCTCGAGCGGATCGAACCTGGGAGTGACCTCCCAGAAGCTCCACGACCGGGCCGCGGGGGACCTCGAGAAGCTGCAGGCCGAGAACCCCGACGCGAAGGCGCCCGTCCCGGCCGACCTGGTGACGGCGTCTTCGAGCGGCCTCGACCCGCACCTTTCGCCCGAGGCGGCGCTCTGGCAGGCTCCCCGCGTGGCCAAGGCCCGAGGGGTCGACGTGGCGCGGGTGCGCGCCGTGATCGAGAGCCAGGTCGAGGGGCGCACGCTCGGATTCCTCGGGGAGCCGCGCGTGAACGTGCTGCTCGCGAACCTGGCCCTGGATCGGCAGTTCGGCCGCGCGCCGGAGTAGGCGCGCGTGGAGCGCGCGCGCGCCGAGGACTTCCTCGAGCTCGTCGAGCGCGCCCGCCGCGGCCGCCTCAAGGTCTACATCGGCTTCGCCGCCGGCGTCGGCAAGACCTATCGCATGCTCGAGGAGGCCCACGCGCTCGCCAAGCGCGGCGTCGACGTGGTGGTGGGCTTCGTCGAGACCCACGGCCGCGCGGAGACCGCGCGGCTGATCGAGGGCCTCGAGGTGGTGCCGCGCCGAGTCTTCCACTACCGGGGCCTGGCGATCGAGGAGATGGACCTCGACGCCGTGCTGGCGCGCCGGCCGCAGGTCGCTCTGGTCGACGAGATCGCGCACACGAACGCCCCCGGCTCCCGCAACGCCAAGCGCTACCAGGACGTCTACGCGCTGCTCGAAGGCGGCATCAACGTAATCTGCGCTTTCAACATCCAGCACCTCGAGAGCCTGAAGGACATGGTGGAGCAGGCGACCGACGTCGAGATCCGCGAGACGGTCCCCGACACCTTCCTGAAGCAGGCCGACCAGGTGGTGAACCTCGACCTCGCGGTCGAGGACCTGCTCGATCGGCTGCGCGCGGGCAAGATCTACGCCGCCGAGAAGGTGACGCAGGCGCTCGGCGCCTTCTTCCGGGAGGACAAGCTCTCGACGCTCCGCGAGATGGCGCTGCGCGAGGTCGCGGAGAGCCTGGGCCGAGCGGCGCTCGGCGGGACGCGCGGGCGCGAGGCGGGTCAGCCCCACGCGACCAGCGAGCGGGTGATGGTGTGCATCGCCTCGCAGTCGCCGCGCGCCGCAGCGCTCCTGCGGCGCGGTGCGCGGCTGGCGGGGAGACTCAACACCGACTGGTACGTCGTCTACGTCGAGACGCCCGAGGAGGCCCCGGATCGCATCGACGCGGCGGCGCAGCGCACCCTCCACGCCAACATCGAGAAGGCGCGCGAGCTCGGCGCGGAGGTCGTCCGGCTGCGCGGACGCGACACGGTGCAGACGCTGCTCGACTTCGCGCGCTCGCACGGCGTGGCGCACATCCTCGTCGGGCGCGCGCACGCGGGTGGCTGGCGGCGCTGGCTGCGCCGCGACTTTCCCTCCCGGTTGCTGCGCGAGGCCGAGGACTTCGACCTCTACGTCGTGGGGAGCCACGACCGGGACTCCGCGACGTGACGATCCGCGCGAGGCTCCTGCTCGCCGCGGCGCCGACCGCGCTGGCGCTCGCGCTGCTCGGCGCCTTCGCGCTCCGCGCCATCTCCGAGCTCGGTCGCGCGTCGCAGACGATCCTCGCGCAGAACTACCGCAGCGTGCTGGCGTCGCAACGCATGAAGGAGGCGCTCGAGCGCATCGACAGCGGCGCCCTGTTCTCGGCCACCGGCCAGCGCGAGCGGGGCCTCGCCCAGCAGGCCGAGCAGCGGCGCGCCTTCGAAACCGAGCTGCGCGTGGAGGAGGGCAACATCACCGAGGAGGGCGAGGCCGAGGCGGTCGGCGCGCTGCGCCGCGACTGGGACGGCTACCGACGCGCTCTCGACGAGTGTCTGGTGCGGCCGTCGCCGAGCGAAGTCGAGGCCTGCTACTTCGGCGATCTCGAGCCGCGCTTCCGCGCCCTCAAGAGCGGCGCCGACCGCGTCCTCGCGATGAACCAGGACGCGATGGTGCGCAAGAGCGACCGCGCGCGGCGCGAGGCGGACGACGTGCGGGCCTGGATGCTCTCGGCCACGCTCGGCGGGCTTGCGGTCGGGCTCCTGGTGACCTGGTCGCTCGCGAGCCGCGCGGTCCGACCGCTCGCGGCCCTCGGGCAGTCGGTCGAGCAGTTCGGCAGCGGCGACTTCGCGGCGCGCGCGCCGACGCGCGGCGGCGCGGAGATCGCCCAGCTCGCCGGGAGCTTCAACGCGATGGCGGATCGCATCGAGGAGTACCGGCGCTCCTCGCTCGGCGAGATGCTGCAGGCGCAGCTCGCCGGCCAGGCGACCCTCGACAGCCTCCCCGATCCGGTCTTCGTCTTCGCGCCCGACGGCTCGACGGCGAGCCTGAACCGCGCCGCCGAGCAGCTCTTCCCCCCCGAGCAGCGCGCGGCGCCCCGCATCGCCCTCCTCGCACCCGCGCTGCGCGACGCGATCGAGGCGGTCCGCGCGCACGTGCTCCAGGGCAAGGGAGCCTTCGCCCCGCGCAGCTTCGAGGAGGCCTTCCGGGCGCCGGGGCCGGACGGCGAGCGCGTCTATCTGCCCCGCGCCGAGCCGCTCTACGAGGAGGGAGGGGGCATCGTAGGCGCCACCGTGGTGCTCCAGGACGTGACGCGGCTGCACCGCTTCGAGGAGCTGCGCAACGACCTGGTGTCGACGGTCGCCCACCAGTTCCGCACGCCGCTGACCTCGCTCCGGATGGCGATCCACCTGTGTCTCGAGGGCGTCGCGGGCGCGCTCAGCGCGAAGCAGCAGGACCTCCTCTACGCGGCGCGCGAGGAGTGCGAGCGCCTCCAGGAGATCGTCGACGAGCTCCTCGACCTGGCGCGGCTCCAGTCCGGCACGATCCAGCTCGACCTCGAGGACGTCCCCGCCGCGGCGCTGCTCGAGCGGGCCGCCAAGGCGTTCCACTCGGCCGCGGCGGCCAAGCAGATCGCCCTCGAGACCGATCCGCTTCCCTGCGACGCCTCGGTGCGGGCGGATCCGTCTCGGGTCCAGCTCGTGTTCGCAAACCTGCTCGAGAACGCGCTCCGCCACACCTCCGCGGGCGGCCGGGTCCGGCTGCGTGCCGAGGAGCGCGACGGGCGGGTGCGCTTCGAGGTCTCCGACACCGGGCCGGGAATCGCTCCCGAGCACCACGAGCGGATCTTCGAGAAGTTCTACCGCGCGTCGGATGCCGGGCCGGGCGGCGGCGCCGGGCTTGGCCTCTCGATCGCCCGTGACGTCGTGCGCGCGCACGGCGGCGAGATCGGAGTCGAGAGCGAGGCGAGCCGCGGGGCGACGTTCTGGTTTACATTGCCCGCGACTCAAAGCTCGTAGCGCTTGCGCTTGCGCCAGAGCGTGGAGTCGTCGATGCCGAGGATGCGGGCGGCCTCCTCGAGCGTGGCGGCGCGCGCGAGCACGAGGCGGATGTGCTCGCGCTCGAGCTCCTCGAGCGTGACGTCCGCGCCCACCCGCGGTCCCGCGGGCGCAGCTCCCTCGACGCGCTGCGGGAGCGCCTCCGGCTCGACGACGTCGGCCGGCCAGAGGATCGAGCAGCGCTCCATCGCGTTGCGGAGCTCGCGCACGTTGCCGGGCCAGCGGTACGCCGCGATCGCCCGCTCGGCGGCGGGCGAGAGCGTCTGCTCGCGCCGCCCGGCCGCCCGGCAGAAGAACGCGAGGAAGCCGCGCGCGAGCCGCAGCACGTCCTCGGGGCGCTCGCGCAGCGGCGGGACCTGGAGCTCGACGACCGCCAGCCGGTAGAAGAGGTCCTCGCGGAAGGCGCCGGCCGCGACGTCGGCCGAGAGGTCGCGGTTGGTCGCGGCGACGATGCGCACGTCGGCCTTGCGCGTCCGCGTCTCGCCGAGCCGCTCGAAGAGCTTCTCCTGGAGGAAGCGCAGCAGCTTGGCCTGCAGCGACGGGGCGATCTCGGCGATCTCGTCGAGGAAGAGCGTCCCGCCCTCGGCCGCCTCGACGCGACCCGGCTGGTCGCGCACCGCGCCGGTGAAGGCGCCTCGCGCGTGCCCGAAGAGCTCGCTCGCCAGGAGGTCCGCAGAGAGCGTCGGGCAGTTGACGACGACGAAGGGCCGCGCGTGGCGCGGGCTCTGCGCGTGGAGAGCGCGCGCGAGCACGCCCTTCCCCGTGCCGCTCTCCCCGCGCAGCAGGACCGGCGCGTCCGAGCGCGCCGCGCGCGTCACCGTCTCGAGAACGGCGCGCATCGCGGGCGAGGCCGTCTCGATGTCGGCCTCGGGGACGCTCTCGCGAAGCTCCTGCTCGAGCTCCGCGAGCCGCCGCTGCGCGCCCCGCGCGTCGACGAGCTTCTCGACGGTGTGGCGGATCTGCTCCGGCGTGAAGGGCTTCGGCAGGTAGTCGGCGGCCCCGCGCTTCACGGCCTCGACGGCGGTATCGACCGTCGCGTAGGCGGTCACCAGCACGACGGCGAGGCTCGGCGCCTCCGCGAGGAGCCGCGGGAGCAGCTCGAGGCCGCTGGTCGTCCCGAGGCGCAGGTCGAGGAAGGCGAGGTCGAAGGACTGCTCCCCCAGCGCCGCCAGCGCCGCGTCGGCGCTCGCCGCCGCGCGCACGGAGCAGCCCATCCCCTCGAGACACACGGTCAGCGTCGCGCGGATGTTCTTGTCGTCGTCGATGACCAGGACGCGCGGCGCGGCGGGCCGCAGCGCGGGCGGGCCCGCGGCTTCCATTGGCGAGAGGCTACCGAACGGACCCGAGCCGGGTGAGGTCGAGCCGTCTCCCGGGCCAGCTCCGGGTCCGCTAGATTCCAGGTGGTCGTTTCCCCCCCGACCTTCCTCCGCGAGAGCAGTCGTCTCCTGTGACCGCCCCTGTCACGACCGGGGCGCAGGCTCACGCTCGAGGAGGAAGCGCCGTGACCGAAGGTCCCCTCTCCAGCGAGCCCCGATCCACGGGCTCCGCCGAGCTCGCGCTCAGCCTGCGGGTCCGCGACCCCGACCTGGTCGACGAGCTCTCCGCGATCCTCGACCCGCGCGAGCGGGAGGGCTTCGCGCTCGCGGCCCTTCGCATCGGCGTGCTCGCGCTGCGCACCGCGCGCGGCCAGGTCGACGCCCAAACGGTTCGCGGCGAGGTCGAGCGGCTGCTCTCGGAGCTCCGCAAGGGGCTCGAGCAGCACCGCGACCACCTGCAGCTCGAGCTCGGCGGCGCGCTCCGCGAGTACTTCGATCCCAAGAGCGGCCGCTTCGAGGCGCGCGTGCGGGCGCTCACGCAGGACGACGGCGAGCTCGCGCGCGTGATCCGCCGCCACGTCGAGGGCTCGGATTCCGCGCTCGCCCAGACGCTCGCGCGCCACGTCGGCTCCGAGAGCCCGCTCGTGCGGGCGCTCGACCCCGCGAACGCGGAGGGGGTCGTCGCGGGCCTCGGCCGCTCCGTCGAGGAGGCGCTTGCCACGCAGCGCGAGCGCCTCCTCCGCGAGTTCTCCCTCGACAATCGCGAGGGGGCCCTGGCCCGCCTGGTCGGCGAGCTGACCCAGAGCCACGGCAAGCTCACCGAGGACCTGCGCGGCCGGCTCGACGAAGTGGTGCGCGAGTTCTCCCTCGACGCCGAGGATTCGGCGCTCTCGCGGCTCGTGGCGCGGGTCGAGCGCGCCCAGCTCCAGATCACCCGCGAGTTCACGCTCGACTCGGAGACGTCGGCGCTGGCGCGGATGCGCCGCGAGCTGCTCGCCATCGCGGAGGCGCAGAACAAGGCGCTCGCCGAGCTGCAGGCGCAGGTCCAGGTCGAGGTCGCGAAGCTCACCGCCACGCGCGCCGCCAGCGCGCGCAGCACCGCGCATGGCAACGAGTTCGAGTCCGCGCTGCTGCGCTGGTTCGAGCGCCGCGCCCAGGAGTCCGGGGACGTGTTCGCGGAGACCGGACGCACCACGGGGCGCATCAAGAACTGCAAGAAGGGCGACGCGGTGATCGAGCTCGGACCCGGCCACCGGGCCGGCGGCGCGCGCATCGTGGTCGAAGCCAAGGAGGACGCCGGCCAGAGCCTCGCGAACGCCCGCGCGGAGCTCGAGGAGGCGCGCAAGAACCGAGACGCGGAGGTTGGCCTCTTCGTGCTCTCGGCGAAGGTGGCGGGCGACGCCTGGCCGCGCTTCCACCCGATCGGCGACGACGTCTTCCTGGTGTGGGACTTCGACACCCCCGAGACCGACGTGCGGCTCGAGGCCGCGCTCGCGGTGGCGCGCGCCCTCTGCACCCGGCGCCGCCACGCGGGGACGAGCGAGATCGAGTTCGCGGCGCTCGACCGCGCGATCCGCGACGTCGAAAAGCAGCTCGAAGGGCTCGACGCGATCAAGGCGGCCGCCGACGGCGTCGAGACCGGCGCGGGCAGGATCAAGGAGCGGGTCCGCATCATGGCCGCCAACCTGGGGCGCGCGGTCGAGACGCTCGACCGCTGCTCGGAGGCCGTGCGCCGGGAGCTCGCCGGGGGCTGAGGCGCTTCGGGGCGGGGCGCGCCGGCGCGGCTACCCTCCCGCGCCTGATGGAACGCCAGGAGGAGCTCGCGCGCATCCTGCTGGTGCAGGCATGCGAGGAGAGCGACCCGCAGGCTCGCTTCGTCGGCCGCCGCGAGCGCGAGCGCGCATCGCGGGAGGCTCGCGGCGCGGGGCCCGCGGCTGGCGACGTCGACCCCGCGCGCTTCGTCGCGGAGCGCGCCCGGGTCCTCGCCGACACGCTCGAGAGTCAACATCCCGCGCTGCGCGCCGCCTCCTGGCTGGTGCGCCTCGAGCTGCGCGGCCTTCCGGTGCTGGCGGCGACCACGGCGGTCGGCCTCGCCGTCGACGCGCTGGGCGAGCGGCGGATCAATCTGCTCGCGTTCCCGCTGCTAGGCCTCTTGCTCTGGAACACCGCCGTCTACGTCGCCTTCGCGCTCGCCCCGCTGCTGGCCCGCGAGGAGGCGGGCGCGGGCTTCGCGGCCGCCCTGACGCGGATCGCAGGCGCGCTGGCGCGCCGGGTCCCGCGCTCGCTCGCGCCGGAAGAGGCGCGCTTCGTAGGAGCGTCGCTCCAGCGCTTCGCCTCGCTCTGGGCCGCGCGCACCGCGGCGCTGCTCGGGGCGCGCGTCGAGCGGGCGCTGCACCTCGGGGCGCTCGGCTTCGCGTTCGGCGTGGTCGGCGGCATGTACCTGCGCGGCCTTGCGTTCGAGTACCGCGCCAGCTGGGAGAGCACGTTTCTCGACACGCGCCAGGTCGCAGGTCTCTTGTCGACGCTGCTCGGCCCCGCGGCGCGCGTGCTGGACGCGCTGCACCCCGCATCGCACGCGCGAGAGCTGCTCGGCGAGTCGGCGCTCGCGCAGCTGCACGGGCCGCTCGGCAACGGTCCCGCGGCGCCCTGGGTCCACATGTGGGCGCTCACGGCGGCGGCATGGATCGGGCTCCCGCGCGCGGTGCTCGCGCTGCGCGTGGGCCGCCGCGTGCGGCGGGTCGCAGCCCGCCTCGCTCCCGACCTCGGGGCCCCCTACTTCCTGCGCCTGCTCGCCCCGGAGCGCGGCGCCGACACGCGCGTGGAGGTGCTGCTCTACAGCCACCAGCCGGAGGCCGGGTCGGCCGACGCGCTTCGCGAGCTCCTGGCCGAGCTCTTCGGCGAGCGCGCGCGCATCTCGATCGCCCCGCCCCTCGCCTACGGCGCAGAGCCCCCCGAGCCGGTCGGCGACCCGCGGTGTCGCGTGGTGGTCTTCAACCTGGCGCAGCCGCCCGAGCAGGAGGTCCACGGGGTCTTCCTCGAGGCCCTGGCGCGAGCCGGCGCCGAGCGGCCGCATCCGCCTGCGGTGCTCGTCCTCGTCGACGAGGGGCCGTACCGCGCGCGCATGGGGCTCGAGAGCGGCGGCCTCGACCGCGTCGGGCAGCGGCGGCGCGCCTGGGAGCGCGTCGCGCATCCCGCCGACCTGCGCGTCGCGCCGTTGCGGCCCCGCGCGGCGGGGAGCGACGAGCTGCTCGACGCGGCGCGCGCCGCTCTCGCGGCGCCGGGAGCGGCTGCGTGAGCGGCCTCGTCCTCTCGCTCGTGTCCCACACGAACGTCGGCAAGACCACCCTCGCGCGCACGCTCTTGCGGCGCGACGTCGGCGAGGTCTTCGACCAGGCCCACGTCACCGACGAGACCGCGCGCTTCGTGCTGCTCGAGCGCGAGGGTGGCGCATCGGTGGTTCTCGCCGACACGCCCGGCTTCGGCGACTCCGCCCGGCTGGTTCGCAAGCTGGGCGCGATGGAGAACCCGCTCGGCTGGCTGGTCTCGCAGCTCTGGGATCGCTTCGCCGACCGCGCCTTCTTCTGCAGCCAGCAGGCGGTGCGCCACGTGCGCGACGAGGCGGACGCGGTGCTGTACCTGGTGAACGCCAGCGAGGATCCGGCGGCGGCCGGCTACGTCGCCGCAGAGCTCCAGATCCTCGATTGGATCGCGCGGCCCGTGATCGTGCTGTTGAACCAGACCGGCGCACCGAGCGACGCCGCCGCGCGTGCCCGCGACGAGGCGTGCTGGCGCTTGGTCGCCGGCGAGCACCCGAGCGTCCGCGACGTGGTCGGCCTCGACGCGTTCACCCGCTGTTGGGTCGAGGAGGCGCGGCTCTTCGAGCGGATCCGCGATGTGCTGCCGCCCGAGCGCCGCGAGCCGGCCGAAGCGCTGCTCGCGCGCTGGCGCGAGGAGCAGCTCACCGCGCTGCGGAGCTCGCTCGCCGCGATGGCGGCGCTGCTCGGCTCCGCCGCCGCGGATGGCGAGCCGGTGGCCGCGGGACGCCTCGGGCGCGCCGAGCGCCGCCGCGCCACCGACGCGCTCGCGCGTCGGCTCGAGGCCGCCGTCGCGGAGCTCAACGAGCGCCTCATCGCGCTCCACGGCCTCCTCGGCGAGGCCGCCGAGGAGCTGCGGGTCGCGCTCGAGGACGTCTCGGCGCCGAGCGACCGCGCTCCGGCGTGGCGGCGCGGCGTCGTCGGCGGGATCGTCGGCGGCGCGCTCGGCGGGCTCGCCGCCGACATCGCGACGGGCGGTCTTTCCTTCGGCGGGGGCACGGTGGCAGGCGCGATCCTCGGCGCCGCCGGGTTCGGCGGTCTCGCCTGGGGCTACGAGCTGCTCGGAGCGGGGGAGGAGCCGCGCGTCGCATGGTCGGCGGACTTCCTCGATCGCCTGACCGATGACACGCTCCTGCGCTACCTGGCGGTGGCGCACTCCGGTCGCGGGGCGGGCGCCTTCCGGCTGCGCGAGCCGCCGCCGCTCTGGCGCAGCGCGGTGCGTCGGGCGCTCGCCCCCCGCCGCCCGGCGCTGCGCGCGGCACTCGCCGGCGCACACGCGTGGTCGGGGGCGGATCCGGCGGGCACCGCCGCGCGCGCCTTGGAGCCGCTGCTCGGCGCGGCGCTGCGCTCCGCGCTCGTCGAGCTCTACCCGGAGAGCGCCGCGCTGCTGACCCCGCCCGCGCTGCCCACCCTGGCCGGCTGAGCGGGCGCGAGGATCGGGACCGCGCGCGGCTCGAGCTCGATCCGGATCGGGGTCGTGCCCCAGGCGTCGCCGTCCACCTGCACGGCAACCGGCGGCGCAGCGCCGTCGATCTCGATGCGCGTGGCGGCGCCGCAGCGCACCCACCGCCGAGCTGCCAACGTGCCGCGCCAGGCGGGCCACGCGGAGCGCACCAGGTCCGCCGCGGTGGCGCGCTCGAAGAGCGCCACCTCGAGCCTCCCGGAGTCGCAGCGGGCGTCGGGCGTCACGCGCAGCACGCCGCCGTAGCACGGGAGGTTGCACGCGATCGCGAAGGCGCACTCGATCGGCGCGCCCCCGTCGAGGCGCACCGCGAAGCGAGGCGGCCGATAGCGCGCGAGCGTGCGCAGGATCGGGAGCACGTAGCCGCGGTAGCCGAGGCGCCCGCGGCGCCGCTGCCGCACCGCCTCGGTCACCATCGCATCGAAGCCCACCCCGACCACGCCGAGGAAGCGCGTGCCGTCGACCCGCCCCATGTCGACGCGCCGCACCGCCCCGCTCTCGATCAGCGCAGCCAAGGCGGCGGGCGCGCGCGGGATCGCGAGCTCGCGCGCCAACATGTTGGCGGTGCCGAGCGCCATCGGGACGAGCGGAGTGGCGCGCGGGTCGGCGAGGCCGTTCAGCACCTCGTTGAGCGTCCCGTCTCCGCCGGCCGCGACCATGCAGTCGAAGCGCCCCTCGGCGGCGGCGGCGCGCGCGCGCGCCTCGCCCGGGCGCGTGGTCAGGAGCGACTCGACCGCGTGGCCGCGCCGCCCGAGCGCGGCGACCAGCGCCGCGACCCGCCGCCCCGCGCGGCCCGCTCCGGCAGCCGGGTTGCCGATGACCAGGACGCGCAAGCGCTCAGCGGGCGGGGGCGCTGTCGGCGCGCGCCGTCGCGCTGCGGGCGCACACCATCCATCCGGCGACGCCGATCGCCGCCATCGCGAGGCTGATCAGCTGGTTGCTCGAGAGCGCGGTCGCGCCGACGCGCAGCCAGATGACCGAGGGCTCGCTGTAGCGCAGGACCTCGAGCGCGGCGCGCGCGAGACCGCCGAGCACGAGCAGCGCGAAGAACACCGCGCCGTCGAAGAGCCTGCGCGAGAGCAACGCGGAGAGCGCCGCGAAGATCGCGAAGCCGAGCGCGGAGGCGTAGAGCTGGGTAGGGTGGACGGCGACGCCCGGGAAGGTCTGGCCCGCCCCGCTGCTCTCCGGGAAGCGCAGACACCAGGGAAGGTTGCAGGGCAGGCCGTAGCAGCAGCCGTTCAGGAAGCAGCCGATCCGCGTGATCCCCTCGCCGAGCGCGACCGAGGGCGCGAGCACGTCGGCGGTGCGGAGGACCGGCATGCCGCGCAGGCGGAGGTACGCGAGGCTCGAGAGCGTGGCGAGCCCGAGCCCTCCGAGCACGGACAGGCCGGCGAGCCCGATGCGGCCGCCGCGGAACGGGTTGACCGCGCCGACCCAGCTCCCGAGCGGAGGCCGAAACAGATCGGGGTGGGTGGCGATCCAGAGGGCGCGCGCGCCGACGAGCGAGGTCACCAACGCGATCATGCAGGCGTCGACCACGCGGTCTTCGTCGAGGCCGGCCGCGATCGCGCGCCTGCGCGCGATCGCGATGCCGACCGCGAAGGCGATCATCAGCGCGATGCCGTAGCTGCTGACCGGGTAGCTGCCGATGCGAAACAGGATCGGATGCACGCGGCGAAGATCGCATGCGCGCGCGCGCGGCGCGAGGCCGCCGCCGTGGTAGCCTACGCCGGCCATGGCGCAGCCTCCGCCCTCCGACAGCGAATCCGATCGCGACTTCGTGGTGCGCGCCGCGCGCTGGGCGATCGTGGCCGCGATCGCGATCGGCGCGCTGCTCGCGGTGCTCTGGGTGCTGAAGGCGGCGCTCACGCCGCTCGCCGCCGCCTTCGTGATCGCCTACCTGCTGGACCCGCTGATCGACCTGTTCGAGCGCAATCACGTGCGCCGCAGCATCGCGATCTTCGCCCTGCTCACGCTGTTCGGCTTGGCCCTCGCGATGCTGCTCTTGTTCCTGGTTCCCCGCCTCCAGCGCGAGACGGCCGCCCTCGCCGAGCGCATGCCCGACTACCTCGAGCAGCTGAACGCGGTGGTGATCCCGCAGATCGAGCAGCGGCTCGGCGTCGAGCTCCCGCACACGCTCGAGGACCTGATCGCCCGGGTGAAGAGCGGCGAGATTCCGCTTCCGCTCGAGGAGCTCCGCAAGCTGCTCGCGGGCGCGTTCGGCTACGTCACCGGAACCGTCTCGGCGCTGGTCGGCCTGCTCGTGATCCCGATCCTCTCCTACTACGCGCTGGTCGAGTTCGACCACCTGGTCGCGCGCACCGCCGCGTGGATCCCGCCGCGCCACCGGGCATACGTCACCGAGAAGGCGCGCACGGTCGACCGCCTGGTGTCGGGCTTCCTGCGCGGGCAGCTCGTGGTCGCGGCCACGCTCGGCGTGCTCTACGCGGTCGGCTTCTCGGTGATCGGGATCGATCTCGCGGTGGGCGTGGGCCTGGCGGCGGGAGCGCTGGCGTTGGTGCCGTACCTGGGCAGCGCCTTCGCGCTCGCCAGCGCCTCGATCCTGTGCCTGCTCAAGTTCGGCATCGACGGGCACCTGCTGGCCGTCTTCGGCTGGTACCTCGCGTGCCAGACCCTCGAGGGCTTCGTGCTCACGCCGCGCATCGTCGGGCCGAGCGTCGGCCTGCACCCGGCGATCGTGATCGTCGCGCTGCTGATCGGCGGCGACCTGTTCGGCTTTCTCGGCCTCCTGATCGCCGTCCCCGGTGCCGCGGTCGCCAAGGTCTTCATCGACGAGGCGCTCGCCGCCTACCGCGAGTCGGCGCTGTTCCGCGAGGTCTAGAGGCGCGCGAAGCGGGGAGGCCGCTTCTCGAGGAACGCCATCACGCCCTCGCGGAAGTCGGGCCGGTCGAAGCTCTCGATCATCAGCTGGATCGCCTCCTTCTCGGCGGCGCCCAACGAGGCGGTGAGGTGTTGCCAGACCTGGCGCTTCATGATGCGCAGCGAGGTCGGCGAGCAGTTGGCGGCGACGTCCTCCGCCCACTCGCGCGTGAACTTCAGCAGCTCGTCGTGGGGCACGACCCGGTTCACGAGGCCGATGCGCTCGGCCTCCGCGGCGCCCACCCGGCGCGCCGAGAACAGGAGATCGAGTGCATGCGCCGGACCCACCAGCCGTGGCAAGAGCCACGAGATGCCCCACTCGGCGACCAGCCCGCGCCGCGAGAAGGCGGTGGTGAAGACCGCTTGATCGGAGGCGAAGCGCAGGTCGGCGCACAGCGCGATCGGCACGGCCATGCCCGCGCAGGGACCGTTGACCGCCGCGATCACCGGCTTGCGGATCGACATCAGATAGGTGTAGGTGCCGCGGAACGACTCTCCGACCGACGCGTCGCCGGGATCGGCCGCGAGCTCGGCCGGCACAGAGGAGCCGCGCTCGCCCTCGCTGATGCCCTTGAGGCGGTTCAGGTCCGCGCCCGCGCAGAAGCCGCGGCCGGCACCGGTCAGCACGATCACGACCACGCGGGGGTCGGTCTCGGCCTGCGCCATCGCGTGCTTGACCTCGGCGGCCATGTGATCGGTCCAGGCGTTGAGCTGCTTCGGCCGGTTGAGCGAGATGGTGGCGACCGGGTTCGCCACCTCGTAGAGGATCTCCTGGTACATGCCTGCCTCCCTGGGACGCGGGCGCGAACGTAGCCCCGCCCCCCCGGCTTTCGCTCGCGGCGTCGCGAGCTTGCGGGTCCGCGCTGCGGGGCGCCGCCGCCCCTCCCGGCAGATCGCCGCGAGAATCCGCGACGCCTGTGCCACGATTCGCCTACTTACCGACTGGAAAGCAGGGCGGAGGATCTGCTACACGGCCGGGTTCTCGCCCTCTCCCAGACCCGAACGCCCGCATTCCGCATCCAGAGGAGTCACCCGTGGGTCCCAGTTCGCAAGCAATCGCCGCCTTCGTCGCCGCCCTGATCGCCGGCTTCGGCAGCTGCTTCGCCCAGTTCCGCGCGGCGATCGACGGGCGCGCGCCCGCCTGGGTGTCGCCGGTCCAGAAGCAGCTCTCCCAGATCGGCGCCCTCGACGCGGCGCTCACGATCCCGGGGAGCTTCGTGCCCGGGTCGCTCGTCGCGACCCTCGACGGCCAGGACGTGAGCTCGGCGCTCGCGGTCGACGGGGGCGTCGCGTCGGGCTCCATCCAGGTCGCGTCGACGGGCCCGCACGTCCTCCACGCGAGCCTCCACGCCTCGATCCTCGGCGTCGACTCGGTGCGCGAGGCCGAGGTCGCCTTCCAGACGGTCGACTTGCCCAACGCCGACCAGTGCGAGGTCTTGAACGCGCTCGACTGCATCCTCCCCTACCCCTCTTCGCGCTTCCTGGCGCCGGCCAACACGCCGACGGGCTATCGCATCGAGCTCCCCGAGGGCCTCCTCCCTGCGTTCACCAACGCCGATGTGGGGCAGCGACTCCCGCTCGACCCCGCGCCCTACCGCGTCCTCGACGGCTTCAGCCCCGCGGTGCAGGTGATGATGCACTTCCCCGGCGCCGTCGATCCTGAGAAGTCGAACGCGTCGCGCCTGCTCGCCTCCACGCGCAGCTACGACACCAGGTCGCTCGATCCCGACAGCCCGACGCTGCTGATCGACGCCGAGACGGGCGAGCACCTCCTCCACTTCGTCGAGGCCGACGCGCGCGCCACGAACCCGCAGACCGGCGCCCCGAAGGCGAACCAGCTCCTCTTCCTGCGCCCCGCCGAGCACCTGAAGCACGGGCGGCGCTACATCGTCGCGATGCGCCACCTGGTGCATCCGGACGGCACCCCGGTCGCCGCCGAGCCTGCGTTCGCAGCGCTCCGCGAACACACGCGCACCACGATCCCGGCGATCGAGTCGCGCCGCGGCGAGTTCGCGCAGATCTTCAGCGACCTGCGGCGCGCCGGACTCTCCAAGGCGGATCTCGGCGAGCTGGTGCTGGCGTTCGACTTCGTGACGGCGAGCCAGGAGAACACGACGGGCGAGATGCTCTCGATGCGCGACCAGGCTTTCGCCTGGCTGGCGGGGCAGAGCGGGCCGACCTTCACCATCGACGACGCCAACAGCCAGGAGTTCGACTGCAGCATCCCGAACCAGTTCCTGTGGCGCCACGTGCGTGGCACCTTCCAGGTTCCGCTCTTCCTCTCGGTGGACCCGGCCGCCGATCCAGGCGACGTCGGCTACCTCCAGCTGGACTCGAACGGGGTGCCGCAGAGCACGGGTCTCGAGAACGCACCCTTCGGGTTGCTGATCCCGTGCTCCGCGCAGGCGACGGGTGGCGAGCCGCTGCGGCCGGTCGTGATCGGGCACGGGCTCGGCGGGACCGGCGACGGCATGCTCGGCTCGATCGTCGACGCGTCGGGCAACGCGCGCCTCGCGTCGGCCAGCTTCGACAACATCCTCGCGGCGACGGACTGGCACGGCCTCTCGGGCCCGGACTTCGCGAACGTGTTCAACCTGGAGGGTTTCCTCGGCTCGATCTTCGCCGACTTCGATCGCTTCCGCGCGCTGCCCGACCGCCTGCGGCAGGCCGAGCTGAACACGCTCGTGCTGGCGCGCATGCTCCGCGACGCCCGCTTCAACTCGAGCCCTTGGTTCCAGCGAAGCGACGGCTCCGGCGTCCTTCCCGGCCGCTCCGAGCCCGAGTTCTACTGGGGCGTGAGCCTCGGCGGCATCATGGGCCTCTTCTTCTCGTCGCTGACCCCGGACATCGAGCGGTTCAACACCGACGTGGGCGCATCGAACTTCTCGATGCTGCTCGCGCGCGCCGAGCCGTTCAAGCCCTTCACCGACCAGCTGCTGCCCTTCCTGCAGCCGGACGTGACCCAGCAGGCGGAGCTGATCGCACTGATCGGGGAGCTCTGGACGCGCGGCGAGCCGGCCGGCTACCTCCGCCACGTGACGGGCCTGAACCCCGACGCCCCGCCGCTCCCGGGCTCGATCCCGAAGAAGATCATGCTCACGCTGGCGCGCTTCGACCACCAGGTGTCGAACCAGGCCTCCGAGATCACCGCGCGCACGCTCAAGCTTCCGAACCTGATCGGCTCGGCCGAGTCCGGGAAGCCCGGCATTCCGGACCTGCCCGGCCCACTCGACTCGGCGGTGATCTACTACGACCCGGGCGGGCTCGTCGTCGGGCGCGACGACGCCGAGATCCCCCCGCTCGCGGACCTCTTCGTCGCCGTCGACCAGTGCGACCCGCACGCCGCGACCCTCACGATCCCCGCTCAGCTCGACCAGCTCGCGGCCTTCCTCCAGCCGAACGGGCAGCTGGTCAACTTCTGCGACGGGATCTGCGACGGCAAGGACGCGCAGGGCGACTTCCTGCCCGCCGAGATCCCGGGCGGAGCGTCGCAACCCTGCATGGTCGCACATTGACCAACGCGCGCAGAAGAGATCAGTCGCTCGCGGGTCGAGGGTCTTCCGGAGCGCGCGCGCGGCGAAGCGAGAGCGTGAAGGCGGCCCCACCAACCTCGAGATTCTCGGCTTCGAGGCGTCCGCCGTTGCGGCGCGCGAGCTCCCAGCAGAGGCTGAGACCCAGGCCGAGGTGCGTGCCGGGCCTGCGCGTCGTGTAGAACGGCTCGAAGAGGTGGGGAAGATCGGCGCTCCGGACTCCGGGCCCCCTGTCCGCCACGCGCACCGCCACCTCGTCGCCTGCGCTGCGAAGCTCGATCGAGATCGGGACGTTGGGTCCCCCGATCTGCAACGCGTTCAGCAGCAGGTGCAAGACGATGTGGATGACGTCGGTCTCCGCGGCCTGGACTGCCGGCAGCGAGTCCGGGACTGAGACCGGGATGCCGCGCACCCGTCTGCCCACGCACGCCATCAGGGCTGCTCGCTCGATGGCCGCGTGCAGGTGGCGCGGCTGCATCACTTCCCCCGGATCACCCGCCTGCACCGCCGAGGTGAGCGTCTGCACGATGCGCCCGATTCGCTCCGTTCCCTCGCGGACGTCCGCCAGGAGCAAGGCGGCCTCGTTCGCCTGTTCGCCGTCGAGGTTCGCGAGCAGCGGCTCGAGGAGTCCCAGATTTGCAGACACGTAAGCAAGCGGGTTGTTGATCTCGTGGGCCACGCCGCCGGCCAGGTATCCGAGGGCCTCCTGCCGGGTCGCCATCTCCGCCCGCAGCTCGATGCGCCGCGCCTCGCTCCGGTCGACGACGATCGTTCCGGTTCCGAACGTGTGCCCCCGGCGCTGGAGGCGGAACTCGTGCACCTCGAGCTCGCGTCCGCGTCGCTTCGTCGCGTCGTCGAGCAGCTCGCGCAGCGCGCGACCCTCGAGATCACCGCCGAGCAGCTCGGTCGCCGCGTCGTTCCAGTCGACCACGCGGCCCGCGAGATCGGCCACGAGCGCCGCCTGGCGCATCTGCGCGACCATTTCCGCGCGGGCGATGGGAGGTTGGTAGGCACCCCAGGTCAGGTCGATCACGAAGAAGCGAAAGACCGCGGCGGAGAATCCCAGCGTGACGGGTGTGGGATCCCAGGACGTCACGCCGAACACCAGGTAGGCGAGGTTCGCGAGCAGCGGAACCACGGCGGCGACCGCGATCACGCGCTGATGGAAGCGGCTCGCGCTCGGACTGCGCCGCGCGGCGCGGATCATCGACGCAGCACCGACGACGACGAGGAACCACGAGTAGACGGCGTAGGCGATGAAGAGCGGACCGTGGCGCGGCGGGCGCGCGTACCAGTCGACGAACGAACCTCCCGGCGCCAGGTAGAGGCCCGAATACGCGAGCGCGCCCGGAAGGAACGCGAGCAGGAGCCATCGGGACGAAGACGGCCGCGCGGCGGTGCGCGCAGACCAGAGCCAGGCGGCGGGCAGCGTGCACACTCCCGCGAACAGGATGCGCCGGGCGACCAGCACCTCCGCCGTCGACCGCGCCTGGCTGAGCAGCAGCTCGCCGGCTGACCAGACCGCGCAGGTCAGCGCGAGAACGGCGACGCTCGCCAGCGTGCCGCGCCGCGCGCTGTCGAGAGTCAGATCGAGCGCGATCCACGACGACAGGCCGATCGTCGCGATCAGGGCGAGATCATATGCGAAGGACATGGTTCGGCGGTAAAGCGTGCGCCTCGACGCGCGTCTCCGGCAAGCGCCGATGACAGCCCGTCACCTGCACGCGCCATGCGCGTCGCCGAGTGGCTTCTACTCGTCGGTGACGCAGCCCTCGGAGGCGGAGCGCACGCTGCGCACGTAGCGGGCGAGGACGCCGCGCGTCGCTTTCTGGGCGGGCGCGCTCCAGGCGGCGCGCCGTCGCGCCAGCTCGCCCGCGTCGACCTCGAGGTCGATCGTGCGCTTCTTCGCGTCGATCGCGATCCGATCGCCGTCGCGGACCAGCGCGATCGGGCCGCCCTCCTGCGCCTCCGGCACGACGTGCCCGATGATGAAGCCGTGCGAGCCGCCCGAGAAACGGCCGTCGGTGACGAGCGCGACGTGCGCGCCGAGCCCCGCGCCCATCAGGACGGACGTCGGGGTCAGCATCTCCGGCATCCCCGGACCCCCCTTGGGCCCCTCGTAGCGGATCACCACGACGGAGCCCCTCTGGATCCGGCCCCGCTCTGCGGCGGCGAGCATGTCCTCCTCGGAGTCGAAGACCTGCGCCGGCCCCGCGAAGTGCAGTCCTTCCTTGCCCGTGAGCTTCGCGACCGCGCCGCCCGGCGCGAGGCTTCCGCGCAGGATCGCGAGGTGGCCGTTCGGCTTGATCGGGTCGTCCCACGGGCGGATCACCTGCTGCCCCGCGCGCAGGGCGGGGAGCTCGGCCAGATTCTCCGCCAGCGTGCGGCCGGTCACCGTCGGGCAGTCGCCGTCGAGCGCCCCGCGCTCGAGCAGGAGCTTCATCAGGGCAGGCGTCCCGCCCGCGTGGTGCAGGTCCTCCATCACGAAGCGGCCGCTCGGCTTCAGGTCGCCGAGCAGCGGCACGCGGTCGGAGACCGCCTGGAAGTCGTCGATGCCGAGCGGCACCCCCGCGGCGCGCGCGATCGCGATCAGGTGGAGCACCGCGTTGGTCGAGCCGCCGAGCGCCGTCACCACCGCCATCGCGTTCTCGAAGGCGCGCCGCGTGAGGATCGCGCGCGGCCGCAGATCGAGCTCGAGGAGCCGCCGGATCGCCGCGCCGGCGCGCCGGCACTCCTCGATCTTGCCGGGATCCTCCGCGGGGATCGACGCGCTCGCGGGCAGCGACATGCCGAGCGCCTCGATCGCGGCCGCCATCGTGTTTGCGGTGTACATGCCGCCGCAGGCGCCGGCTCCCGGGCACGCGTGGCGCACGACGTCCAAGCGCGTCTCCTCGTCGATGCGCTGCGCGATGAACTCGCCGTAGGACTGGAACGCAGAGACGATGTCGAGCGGCTCGCCGTGGCGGCTGCGTCCCGGCTTGATCGTCCCGCCGTAGACCATGAGCGCCGGCCGGTCGAGACGGGCCATGGCGATCAGGCAGCCCGGCATGTTCTTGTCGCAGCCGGGGATCGCCACGAGAGCGTCGTACCACTGCGCGCCCATCACCGTCTCGATCGAGTCCGCGATCAGGTCGCGCGACGGGAGCGAGTAGCTCATGCCCTCGGTGCCCATCGACATCCCGTCCGAGACGCCGATCGTGTTGAAGCGCATGCCCACCAGGCCCGCGGCGACGACCCCCTCCTTCACGTAGCCCGCGAGCTGATTCAGGTGCATGTTGCACGAGTTGCCCTCGTACCAGACGCTCGCGATCCCCACCTGCGCCTTCTGCAGGTCGGCCTCGCGAAGCCCCGTGGCGTAGAGCATCGCCTGCGAGGCGCCCTGGCTCTTCGGCTGCGTGATGCGTCGGCTGATTCGGTTGAGCGGCTCGCCCATCGTCGCTGGCTCCGGCTCGATCGAGATGGAGCGGAGTCTAGCCGATGGCCTTCGTCCGGCTCCGCGCGACCGCGCCGAGTGCGACCACGCTGGCGACGGCGAGCGCACCGGAGTCCGGCTCGGGCACGGCGCTGAGCAGCACGTTGGCGTCGGTGCTGACGAGCTTCGCGGTCACCGTGTGACTCGCGTCGCACGCGAGGTGCGCAGCCGGGAGCGGGCCCGAGGGATGCGTGAGGGCCGTCGCGCAGTCCGTCTGCACCGTCAGCGCCAGGTCGCCTCGCGCATCGGGGAGGACGTTGAGAGGCGCAGCATTGAGCGGGGGATCGGCAAACGAGCTCGCCATCAGGCAGATCTGGTCCGCCGGAGTGCTGCCGTCGAAGCAGAGAGGGACGAGGTCGCCGCTCAGGCCCGGCGGATCCTCGTCGCTGGAACCCAGCGAGAGCGTGACGAAGTGGAAGAAGGGAGCCCCCTGGACGTCGATCGCGATCTGGAACGAGACGTGCTCAACGATGCTCGGATCGAGGCCCTTGGTGGCCGTGAGCGTCGCGCTTACGGTCGGCACCTCGACGCGCAGCGGGAAGCCGTTGGGATAGCTGCTCGGCATCGCTCCGTTCAGGAAGGTCACGTGATAGCGGAGCGACGCCGCGCCCTGTCCTTCGCTCGTGACGGTGGCGCCGGCGTCGGCGGTGACGGCGGACTGGTCGACGTGCGAGGCGGCGCCGGTCGTGTCGACGATCTCCGAGGTCGCGAGCGGGAGGTCGGCCGCCGCGCTGCTGTCTCCGGTCGCCCCCTGGCCGAGATCTCCAGATCCGCTCGCCGTGCTCGGGACGCCGGCCGTTCCGGGGAAGGTCTCGATCGGTCCTGCCGCAGGAGAGAGGTAGGCCGCGGAGCGGGGAACCGTGCGCCGCAACGGTGCCACGCGCTCGAAGATCACGCCGGAGTCGCGGGCGGCCAGCGAGGCTGCGCTGTCTCCGTAGTCGAAGACGCACGAAGGCGATGCCGCGGGTCGGTCCGCGAAGCGCGGGAAGCTGTAGAACGCAGTGCACTGGAGGTGGAAGTAGAGGTACGCAACAGGGCCGGAGGTTACGTCCTGGGTGAAGATGTCGTCGATCCCATAGATCGCCTGCGTGGCCGTGCTCTGGTCGACGAAGGGCGGTTCTGCCGGAACGACGCCAAAGCCACCCCCGTCGCGTGCGCTGCCACCGACGGAGAGGCGATTGCCCGAGATTCCGTGTCCCACCTCCGCGTACGCGGTCAAGTCGGCCCCGGTGTTGGGTCCTCCGAGCACGTCCGGTTGAATCCCTTTGCTCGTCGACAGGGTGCCGTGCAGGTGCTCGGACAGCGTCGCGTGGAAGGGCCCAGCAAGCGCCGCGGGTCCCTTCACCATGTAGACGAGAATGCCGTTCGCGGAGTCGTCCGCTTGTGTCGTCCCGTCCGCAGCAGTGGGCAGCGCAACGCAGGAGTTCGCCGCGCTGACGGCGTCGATCAGGATCGGAGCGGACGGAAGACCGACGCCCGCGGTGGCCTCACCGCTGCCCACGCAGCCGCCGAGAGGCTCTGACAGGAAGGCATCGAGAGGCTGCGGGCCGCCCACCTTCGAGAAGGGAAAGAGGCCGGCGGTGTCGCTGATCGCGACCTCGGCGTTGGGCTGGCCCTGCCCACGAGCGATCGGGACGATGCCGACGGCGCAGAGGAGGACGACGACCGCGGAGCGGACGATCGCGCGGGGGGGCATGGGGGACCTCCCGGATCATCGTGCGCCTGGCCGCCATCCGAAGTCAAGCAACGCCCGCGCTAGTATGGAGGGCGACGTGGGTACGGTGTTGCTCGTACACGGCGCCTGGCACGGCGCCTGGTGCTGGGAGCCGGTGGTGCGGGCGCTCAAGGCCCGAGGGCTGCGCTGCGTCGCGCCGGACCTCCCGCTTACCTCGCTGCGTGCCGACGCCGACACCGTCGCGCGTCTGATCCGGGAGCGGGCGGCGGGCGATCCGCTCGTCGTGGTGGGGCACTCCTATGGGGGCGTCGTGATCACGCAGGCAGCCGCCGAGGCGCCGGGCGCCGCGGAGATCGTCTACCTGGCGGCCTTCGTCCCGGACCGGGGCGAGAGCCTGGCCTCGCTGATCGTCCAGGGTCCCGCGACCGCGCTCGCATCGGCGATCGCCTTCGCCCCCGACCAGACCAGCACGATCGATCCGGCGAAGGCGGCGGACGTCTTCTACCACGACTGCACCCCCGAGGTCGCACGCGATGCCACGGGGCGCCTGCGCGCCTACGCCGCGGCGTGCTTCCAGACCCCGGTCGATCGGGTCGCCTGGCGGGAGATCCCGTCGACCTATGTCGTGTGCGCCGACGACCGCGCCATCCATCCCGACGCGCAGCGCCGCATGGCCGCGCGCGCGACCCGCGTGGTCGAGCTTCCGGGAAGCCACTCGCCGTTCCTGGCGCGCCCCGTCGCGCTGGCCGAGGAGATCGCGGCCCGCTCAGCGGGAGCGCGTCGCGTCTCGTAGGAACTCCTCGATCCGCGCGGTGGCCCGCGCCGCGAGCGGGATCGGGAAGGCGTTGAAGCCGTGGACGCCTCCCGGGTAGACCGCGAGCTCGGCCGGGCTCCCCGCCGCGACCCAGCGCGCGTGCATGAAGAGCGAGTCGTCGAGCAGCGGGTCCATCGTCCCCACCGTGAAGAGCGCGGGAGGCAGCTCCGCGAGGTCGGCGTAGAGCGGCGACACATCCGGATGTCGTCGGAGCTCGGGCGCCACGAAGTTCGCCGCGCACCATTCGATGATGGGTGTGGAGAGGATTACGTTCCGCT
>Ga0335082_10000730_pt1 | contig 34179 bp, 38 predicted proteins | sample Lox_Sample_41_FD_206718 | JGI IMG/M metagenome (GOLD analysis project Ga0335082, IMG submission 206718) | Soil microbial communities from Loxahatchee National Wildlife Refuge, Florida, United States - Lox_Sample_4.1 | ecosystem: Environmental > Terrestrial > Soil > Wetlands | place: USA... | reverse complement strand
GGTGATCAATCTGTCCGCGACTGAGGTGCCCGGGGTGATTTCCTCGGCAAACACTATCGGGATAAGGCGTATCTCGCCAATTCTTTTGGTGCTCGGCATGATTGAACGTTAAGCGGGCGTTCTGTTTATACTGCATCCGGCTGTGCGGCGAGCCGGCGCTCTGGCAAGTTCCAACTCCTGGCAAGTTGCTGCGCCCGGGTGTCGCCGGGAAGAGACAAAAGTTGACGCAAGTCCACCGGATTGTCCACGTCCACGGCAATACCCGGCAGATTCAGAACAACGCAAGACGTCCCGGTCGCCTGAGCAGCGGCGTGATGCGGCTTGAAACTGTCGCTCCCAAACCGAAGCGGGAACAAGTCTGCCGGAGCGCGGTAAGCCGCATTGGTGCCCCGGCCGTCGCCCGCCGGAACCAGCAAGCTTCCTTTGGCAGGAGCCTGCTTGAAAATCTCTTCCAACTCCCACTGCGCAATCAGCGGGATGTCTCCGGGAATGACGAGCGTGCTCTCCTCGCTGCGCTCCACGCAGACTCGTGTAGCCATCTCGATCGCCCCGGTCTCCCCTGGATTGTCCTGATCGGGAATGACCTGGAACTTATACTCCCCCGCCAACTTTGTTGCGTACTCATCGCTAGTGACGATTCCCACCTTCGGGCAATTCTTCCACTGATGCAGGGTGCTCAAGACATCGGTCATCATGGCCCGGGCCAGCTCGGTGCGAGCGGGTTGATCGAGAATGGATGCCAAGCGTTGCTTTGCAAAGGCGGTGTTCTTGATAGGGACCAGGATCACGGCTGAGAGTCCAGGCGGCGGAAGGAGGTATCAGAAGAGGCGTTTGCCCGCGGGACATCGCCGCTTACATAGGACAGTGCTTCCCGCGCGAGCGCAGCCTTATCTTCGGCGCTCCGCATAATCGTCTGCGTGCACTGCACTCGCAAACCACTTCCCCGGAGCTCATCCGCTGCACCAGCATCTCGCGTGTCGCAAACCAGGATGTCAAGGAAATCTCCATACGCCTGTGCGACGCCAGCCAGCGAACATGGCAGGCCTTGGGCCTGCATCAGAATTCCTGCTGGTCCGGCAACCGGTGCATTCCCTACAATCGGGCTGATTGCTGCGATTTTCCCGCGCGCTCGAGTCAGAGCATCCCGAATCCCCGGTACAGCCAGAATTGGACCAATGCTCGTCACCGGATTGCTGGGTGCGATGAGCACTGCATCCGCATTCACAATGGCGTCGATCACACCGGGCGCTGGCTCTGCGTCAGTAGCGCCCGCAAATCTCACCGACTTCACCGGGTCCTGATACCAGCGCTGCACGAAATATTCTTCGAAGCTGAGTTCACCGACCGGAGTGTCGACTCGCGTCTCCACCCGCGAGTTACTCATGGGAAGGACCTGCGCTTTGACCCCGAGCTTCTGCGAAATGATCCCAGTTGCCTCCAAGAGCGTTTTTCCCTCAGCCAGCAAGCGAGAGCGCAACAGATGCATGGCGAGATCGCGATCACCGGTGTGAAACCACGTCGGCTCACCAAGTTGCCCCATCGCTTGCAGGCAAAGAAATGTGTCGCCTTTTACGCCCCATCCGCGCTCACGGCTCAGCATGCCCGAGAGCACGTACGTGATCGAATCGATGTCCGGCGAAACGTACAAGCCCCACCACATCAAGTCGTCGCCAGTATTGACCACGAGCGTGATGTCTTCCGCCGGCATGACCTGGCGCAACCCATCTACGAATTTTGCGCCGCCAGTGCCGCCGCTCAGGACGCAAATCATGCCGCCCTCCGCACTAGGCCGTCGTCGCCGGCAGACCCGAGTAGCTTTTTGGAAAGTAGGTCAGATTTCGCAGCCGCTGCAGAAATGAACTCCGGATACACGGGCAACCGCTGTCGCAACTCGCACCCTTTCCATTCGGTACGCAGCCGAAGCTGTTCCAGATGTGGCCACGGCGCTTCAGGATTGATGAAATCCGGAGTCAGTGGCGATACGCCTCCCCAATCGTTAATGCCAGCCTCGATCAACTCTTCATAGTACGGCGCTGAAAGGTTGGGCGGCGCTTGAATATTCACAGTCGGCATTAACAAGCGGGCTACCGCCACAGTGCGCAGCATTTCGCCCTGCGATGGCTCAGGCCAATTCGCCATCGGAATCATCGGCTTCATGCGGAAATTCTGCACAATCACTTCCTGGATATGACCATAGCTCTCGTGTAGCGAGCGGATTGCCAGCAGCGTGTCGACGCGATCTTCCAGAGATTCTCCGATGCCAATCAGTAGCCCGGTCGTGAAAGGGACATTCCGTTTGCCCGCATCTTCAATCGTCTTCAGGCGTTTGGCAGGCACCTTGTCCGGTGCGTTGTGATGAGCGGCACCGGGTGCGAGAAGGTTGGTATTCGTAGTCTCGAGCATCAATCCCATGCTAGGCGAGACCGCAGCCAGCCGTTCGATCCACTCCGCGCTCAGCAGCCCCGGGTTCGGATGCGGCAACAGATTCGTCTCACGCAACACAAGCTCGCACATCGCTTCCAGATATTGCAGCGTCGACTTGTATCCGAGGTGGCGAAGCGTCTCGCGCATCTCGGAAAACAGCAACTCAGGTTTGTCGCCAAGGCTGAAAAGAGCCTCGGTGCAGCCTAGCTCTTCCCCGGCCCGGACAACCACCAACACCTCATCCGGGGTCATGGTGTGCGCGCCGGGATCGCCGGGATCGCGGCGAAAGGTGCAATATCCACAGTAATCGCGGCAAAGATTCGTTAAGGGAATGAAGACCTTGCGCGAATAGGTGATGACGCCGGGCTTGAATCGCTCTTTCGTGGCACGAGCTGCCCCCAACAAGTGCGGCAGCAAATCATCCGGGCAGTCAATCAGGCTAAGAGCGGTTTCGCGCGAGATCGCTTCCCCTGGGCAAAGTTCAGCCAGCTGGTCGCTCTGCTGTTCCCATCGGGCGGATATCTTGCGCATCACGGCCACGTTGACCGAATGATACAACGGTGCGGCATGGTAATGTAGGCGGTTGGAACGACACTCTCGCAAGAATGAGCCTGGACACAGCAGAATTCCGGAAAGCAATGGGGGCTTTCGCCACGGGCGTCACCATTATTACTGTCGATCTCGACGGCGAAGTTCATGGCATGACCGCCAACGCCTTCACCTCGGTTTCACTCGATCCCATGCTGGTGCTAGTGTGCGTCGACCACAGCACACGCACCCATACTCATCTTCATACCAAAAAGCGGTTCGGGATCAATGTCCTCTGCGAGGATCAGCGGTCGATCTCGGAATACTACGCACGTCCCGAGCGTGTTCACGAACGCGCAGAGGCCGAAGCGGGAGCGAGCTTCGACCGGACCAGCCATGGAACTCCGATCCTTCACGGTGCGCTCGCGTATTTCGAATGCCGCCTGGAGACGGTGCAGGAAGCGGGGGACCACTCCATCTTCATTGCCGAAGTGGAGGATGTTGTTGTGGGGGAAGGCGATCCGCTGCTGTTCTTCCGGGGAAAGTATCGAAAAGTCGGAGACGACGTGGAAAAGTGATTCCTGTCACTTTCGGCCACCGAAAACATCTAATACGTGTGGGTAATCTTATGGAACATACAACAACTGACAAGGTCGTAAAGTCCGAGTCTGAATGGCGCAAGCAGCTTACGGACGAGCAGTATCACGTAGCGCGTGAAGCCGGTACCGAGCGCGCTTTCACGGGCAAGTACTGGAATAACCACGAAACCGGTATGTATCACTGCGTGTGCTGCAATGCGCCGCTCTTCAGTTCGAAGACGAAGTTCGATTCAGGCACGGGCTGGCCTAGTTTCTTCGAGCCAGTCGAGAACGGCGGTGTAATCGAGCATCGCGATGGCAGCTACGGGATGGTGCGGACGGAAGTCCGCTGCGCGAAATGCGACGCGCACCTGGGACATGTCTTCGAGGACGGGCCGAATCCAACGGGCCTGCGGTATTGCATGAACTCAGCGTCGCTCGATTTCAAGCCGGAAGAAAAGAAGTAAGCAGGGGCCGAAGCCCTAAGGGCCGCTGTTCCACGCTGGTTTCTGCAAATAAACAGGGGCACGCGCCCGCATGCCCCTCGTCTTTCTACTCGACAGAAACTCTTTGATCTACGCGTTGCCGGCGGTGGCGGCCATCGCCTTCGGCTGTTCCTGCTTCTGCTGGTTGTCCTGATGTTTCTGCTTGCCTTCGCTGCGGACCTGAATCCCGCCCTTCATCGCTGCGCCATCTTCGACGCTGATCCGAACGGTCGAAATGTCGCCGCTTACCGATCCCTCGGCGCGAACATCAACGCGATCGCTGCAATCGATATTGCCATTGACCTTGCCCATGATCACGACTTCGCGCGCCTGGATGCTGGCGTCGACCTTGCCATTCCGGCCGATCGTGACGCGGCTCTCAGGCATGATAATTTTGCCCTCAATGCGTCCGTCAATATAAAGCGCTTCCGATCCGGTGATTTCGCCCTTGATGACCAGAGTGCGGCCGATCGTCGCCTGATCGATGGGGGCGGTCACGGTCTTGACCGGGTTGAACGTGTTGGGGTTGGAAGCCGGCGATCCGGACTTCAGGAATGAGTTCTCCGATGACGAAAGCATGCGACCTTCCTTGGGTTCCCGCCCGGCGCCTGCTCGCGCCTGCCACCATTCCAGCGGTTGGTCTTGAATTTGTGGCCCGCAGGGTGCGTGGCCACCTGGCCAATTCGACTATCGCACAGAGGTAAGAGCAGGGGAGAGATTACGGAAGGCGGTGTACACCCGCGGAGGGTTCTAACTTTACAGAATCAGATGCTTGTCATCCTGAGGCCCGCGCTTTTGCGGGCCGAAGGACCTATGCATTTTCTCGCCACGACTATTCAGCATTCTCAAGCTCCTGCGCCAACCCCTCCCATTCACCTACGAGTGCGGCGTGAGAAGCCTTGCTGGACTCCAGTTCCTGCGACTGCCGTTGGCTCTCTTCCGAACTCACAAAGCTCTGTAGCGCCGTTTCCAGCCGAGCAATCTCGTCCTCAGTCCGGCTGATTTGTCCTTCCAACTCCGTGACTCGTTCCTCCATCTGCTTGCGCTTGAGAGGATTCAGCCGCTTCTTAGGCTCGGACGCAACCTGGTTCCCACTTCTCGCAACATCGGCGAGAAGTGGGGCATCCCCATTTTGAGGAACTGAGATGGGATGCCCCAGATCTCGCCGCTTTTGCGAGATCTGGGAAGATCCGGCCTCTCCAACCAATTCCATCCCCGGCACATCGTCCAACGTCGGCGCAACATGCTGGCCCCCTTCTTTCCGCCATAGATAGTCCTCGTAATTTCCAGGAAAGATTTCGACTTTGCCGCCGCCGACTTCAAACACCCGTGTAGCCAGCTTGTCGATGAAATACCGGTCGTGCGAAACGAAAACGACGGTCCCCGTGTACTTCATCAACGATTCGAGCAGCACATCTTTCGCGCGCATATCAAGGTGGTTCGTAGGCTCGTCGAGCATCAGGAAGTTCGCCGGATGCAAAAGGAGTCGGAGCAGGGCATACCGTCCGCGCTCACCTCCGGAGAGCACGCCAATCTTCTTGAAGACGTCCTCTTCCGAGAACAAGAAGCATCCGAGCAGGCTGCGCAGCTCAGTTTCGGTCGACCGCGGTGACAACGCTCGGAGATCATCAATCATCCGTGCATCCGGATCGAGTTCCTTGTACTGATCCTGCGCAAAGTAATCGGACTGCACGTTGTATCCGAGCTTGAATTCACCTTGCGTGAGCGGCTCGGTTCCTGCCAGTAGCTTGATCAGAGTCGATTTGCCCGCGCCGTTCACGCCGACCAGTGCGATCCGATCTCCCTTCTCGATCATGAAGCTGACATCGCGAAATACTTCCTTCGGTCCCGACCCATTCCGTCCCGGATAAGTCTTCGCCACGCCCTGGAACTCCATGACGATCCGCCCGCTGGCCTTGGGCTGCGGAAACGAAAAGTGAATCGTCTTCTCCTCGGGCGGAATCTCGATGCGCTCGATCTTCTCCAGCTCCTTGATGCGGCTCTGCACCTGCTTGGCCTTGGTCGCCTGATACCGGAACCGGTTGATGAACATTTCCAGTTGCTCGATGCGGTCACGCTGGTTCTTGTACGCCGCCGTCAACTGCTCATTGCGCTGCGTCTTCTGCGCCAGGAACTTGTCGTAATTGCCGGTATAGAACCAGAAGCGCTTGTTCCAGATCTCGGCAATTTTATCGACGGTCACGTCGAGAAAGTAGCGGTCGTGCGAGATCAGCAGAAACGCATTCGGATAATTCTGCAGATACTCTTCCAGCCAGTTGCGCGCTTCGAGATCGAGATGGTTCGTCGGCTCGTCGAGCAGCAGCAGATTCGGCTTCTGCAGCAGTAGCTTGGCCAGAGCCAGCCGCATCTGCCATCCGCCGGAGAACTCGTCGGTCTGCCGCTGCCAGTCTTCCTTCATAAAACCCAAACCCATGAGCACCCGGCCAACTTCTGCCTCGATCGAATATCCGTCGCGCGCGCGAAATTCGTGCTCAACGCGCTGATACCGATCCGCCACGGCCTCATATGCCGCACTCGTGTGATCGAGTTCGGCCATGCTGTGCATGAGTGACTCGAGTTCTTTCTCCATTGCGCGGAGGTCGTCGAACACAGACATGCACTCGGCAAAAACGGTGCGTCCGGAGAGCGTCAGCCCGTCTTGCGGCAAATATCCGGCGGAAGTCCCTTTGGCGACAGTGAGCGAGCCGTAGTCGAACGTATCCATACCCGCCAGCACTTTCAGGAGTGTGGATTTCCCCGTGCCGTTGCCGCCCACCAGACCGATGTGGTCGCGGTTGGTAATCAGCCAATCGACATTTTCAAAAAGAAGTTTGTGGCCGAACCGTTTTCCGGCCGCGGAAAGCTGAATCATGGGCTGGAATTATCGTAGCAGGGGCCTTTGAGTTTAACCGGAAGTTGTGCCCGATCATTATCAGTGATGGGCAAAATCGATTGCCACTGCAACCAGCCAGATCGGAATTGTCAACAGCCATAGGAGCCGGTTCGCCATTGCTTCCGAGCGAGGATAAAAGCGGCCCAAGTCAGATTTAGCACGAAGAAGACAACACAGATTGGAAAAACGGCTAATGCCCAGATGTACGGCTCTCCTGTCACCGAATGCAATCCCCGCTCTCGCGGTAGCACCCAACCGTACGAAGCCCTGTACACGTAAATGACCGCGCTGACGAGATTGAATACAAGCACCACAGCGCCCCATCGGCGCCCCGCAATGTTCCAGTGCCGCGTCATTGATCCACCCGCTTCCTCCAATATCCCGGCCTCCGGTGTCCGTGTGCTACCGCAAGGATGACAACCTCCGCGTTCCGAACGCGGTAAACAATGCTAAACGGAAATCTTCGAAGGATGTATCTGCGGCAATGCGAGAGATATGTAGGCCATCGCTCGGGCGATTCTTCGATAGCTGATATTGCACGCTGGAATTCGACCTCAAAATCCAAAGCCGCACTAGGGCTTCGTTCGCTGTACCACCCTAGGGAAGATATGTATTCTCGTTCAGCTTCAGGATGGAAACGAATGGGTTTACTGGCCATTCAACAAGGTTCTGCCCTTGCGCCGAACCTCTTCCCAAGGAACGGTCTTCACCCGACCACTTTCAACCTCTTCGAGGCGACGAGCGATCTCCTCCTGCCAAGCCAGGTCGGCATTGGTGTCGATGGTTGGGTCTAGACTATCGATAAGGCTGGAGGCCAGTTCAGCCCGCTCTTTGTCAGGCAGCGTCAGTGCGTGTTTGAGCAGTTCGCCCGGTTCCATAAGTGGATTATAGCGCTGCTAAACCAGCCGGGTTCCACCCCAGTTCGGAGCAGAAGGCCGAACCGGGCCGCGGAAAGCTGGATCAAGGGCTGGAATTGTCGTCTCACAAAACTAGCTGTGAGCCATGAGTTGGGGGCTTGGAAAAGCTGCTCTGCGGTACTTCTGAATCCGAGTGAATCGCCCACGAATGATAGTCTTTGGCTGCCACTTCTGCCCGCCCCAGCCATGAATGACGATGACCAGAAGCGGGAGAGCGATGTCGGGAACCGGATCGCAAACCTAATTCGTTCAATCGGACAAGGGCCGGGAAAAGCTATTGCCGCCGAAGAACAGCGCGTGCTCGCTGCTGCCGCTGCGCGGCTCGATCAGATACTGAAGGAGGCTGAAGACGCCGAACGGCAGGTTCTAAGAAACGCATCCGTGCGCCTCGATGAACTACTGTCGGATATGCGCAAAGGGAGAGACATAACCGATCGCGTCAAGCGGCGGGGCCGCAAGAGCTAAAGCGTAAATTTCAGAGACACCCATCGGCGACGGTCAGGCTGTATAGGGATTGAATTGTCGAGTAGGCATCCCAACGTACGCATGATCCCGGACAAGTCTTTGCAGTAAACTGGGTCGGCGATCAAGGACGCGCATAGATATGACGCGGCGAAGCACATTCATTCTCGTAAATGCAGTTCTCCTCCTTCTGACCCAGACTTATTTCGCAACCAGAGCCTCTGCACAGGCAACCAGCTCGGACAAGGCATTCCTCGGCCGTTGGGACCTGACGTTGAAGACACCGCAGAAAGAGGCGCCCTCATGGCTGGAGATCACGGAAGAAGGCGGGCAATTCCACGCGCGGCTGACAAGTCGCTGGGGACACCCGCGCCCGCTTTCCAAGGTTGAAATCTCGAGCGGCCACATCATGTTCGTCTCTCCGAAAGAGGAAGAAGACAGAAAAGACGACATGGTCTTTGAAGGCAAACTCTCCGGCGATAAGCTCTCCGGCACGACCACCGGGCCGGATGGAACTCCATGGCAATGGACGGGAGAGCGAGCACCGAGCCTCGAGAGAGACCGCGCACCCCAGTGGGGTAAAGCGGTGCCGCTCTTCAATGGCAAAGATCTAACCGGCTGGACGATGAGCGACCCCAATGCCTCAGCCAAGTGGACCGTCGAAAACGGAATCCTAGTGAGTCCCGGCCGTGGACCGGAACTGATTAGCACGGCGAAGTTCACCGATTTCAAATTGCACGTTGAATTCAATTGCGAGAAGGGTGCGAACAGCGGCGTCTACCTGCGCGGACGATATGAACTCCAAATCGAGAACGATGCTGATCCTGAAGGCCCAACGATGCGCACAGGCGGGATCTATGGTTTCCTTGCCCCGTCCCCGGAGCCACCGCGCCGCCCAGGAGAGTGGCAAACCTATGACATCACCCTCATCGGACGCCACGTCACAGTCGTACTAAACGGTCAGACGATCATTGATAACCAGGAAATTCCGGGCATCACGGGCGGTGCTTTGGACAGCCACGAAGGACTGCCCGGACCCATCTACCTGCAGGGTAGCGAAATCGGACACGTCTCTTTTCGCAACATCACGATGACGCCTGCCAAGTAAAGTGAGCAGAGTTCCAGCGGGCGCGGATCAGGCCGGGATCGCCTGAGTCTCCGGCTTGATGTTTTGGTTCACACGGAAGAAATTCGTAGGATCGTATTTCCTCTTGATGGCAGCAAGGCGTTCCAGGTTCGGGCCAAAGGCCGTCTTAATCACATCTTCGGTCTCAACATCCAGTACTGAGAGCAGGTGCGCATTCTGCGAATAGGGCCGCAGCATTTCTTCGCCCGATCGAGCCCAGTCGCAATGCATCTTCGTCTGCTCAGGATCCGTCCATTGAGCGATGAACAAGATATCCCAGGGTAGGTCACGGTGGGGGAATGCGGTAGCGTCATTCGAAACTCGCCCTGCAGCGCCGCCATAATATTCAAGTGCCACGACCGAAAGAGGCGATTGCAGCGCATTCGCGTGCTCGACAATCGCAGAGATCGCGTCGTCTGGCAATTCTCGCTGCATCGTTGACTTCCAGTAATTTTGATTGCCATCCGGGAACGACGGGCCCAGCAGCCCTTGCATCACCGGGAATGGCATCGCCTGAATTGTGTCCATCACCGGGCTGCCGAATTTTCGCAGCGGTTGCAGCACGCGTTCCCCGTCGCTGACGTTCCCACAAAAACATGGGATCACTCCGACAATGGGTGATCCATCCGGCCCATGAAGGAGCGCCACGTATGCGGTGAGCTCGTCCGGGGCCGAAGCCATGAAATCCCGAAAATGCCGGATCACATCAACAGCTGCCGGACGAGGGTAGACCAAGAGTCCACCCAGCACCGTCGCCACCGGATGCGCCCGAAATTCGAAACTCGTGACCACGCCAAAATTCCCGCCTCCACCGCGGAGAGCCCAAAACAGATCTTCATTTTCTGACGCGCTAGCTGTGAGCACTTTGCCGTCGGCAGTCACAACTTGCGCGGACAGCAGATTGTCGACGGTCATCCCATATTTGCGAATGAGCCAGCCAACTCCGCCTCCCAGGGTCAAGCCGCCAATCCCGGTCTTCGGTACTATGCCGCAGGGAATCGCGAGCCCAAAGACATGCGTCTCTCTGTCGATATCGCCAAGCGTAGCTCCGCCTTGCACTCGAACAATCCGGGTTGCAGGGTCGACGAAAACGGACTTCATCCGTGACAGATCAATCACCAGGCCGTCGTCGCAGAGCGCCCGGCCACCAACGTTGTGTCCTCCGCCCCGAATCGCTGTTAGCAGATTGTTCGCGCGCGCAAATGTGACTGCTGCAATTACGTCGGCAACGCCGGAGCAGCGTGCGATCAGCCTCGGATGTTTCCTTATACTCGCATTCCAGATCAAGCGAGCTTCGTTGTAGCCCACATCGGCCGGCTCGAACACCTGACCGTGAAATGCGGACCGGAAGGAATTGATGTCGATCTCATGCATAAGATGGCACGGAATTCTACTACACAGGATGAAGAATTGGGTTTTATTTCCGGTTGGAACGAGACAGGGCTTGCGGAAGATCGACCGGCGAATACTGCATCGCAACGTCGATTCGGGTTGGCTACGGCCAGATCGCTTCGGCGAGCGGCTCGCGCGGGGCCGTTACAGGTCGCCGAACGCCTGGGTACGATCCCCACAGCTCGCTGTGAAACTGAATTCGCTCCAACGCGCGATCGATCACAGCCTCCAGTTCGTGGAAATACTTCACCTCGCGGCCCTTGGCCAGCCTCTTCTTCGCTTCTTCGGGAGAGAACCAGGTTGGCTTTCGATTCGACTCATCCGGTTTGCGCATCTGATGAATTTCCATCAGAAATGCCTTCACGACGAATTCCTGCACGCCGCCGGGCTGCCAGAAAACACCCTTCGAGTGAATGTAAAGATGAAAGTGCCGCGGCTCAATCGTCCCCAGTGCGCCGGCTTCTTCTGCTGCTTCCCGTTCAGCAGCCTGGCTATGCGAAAGCCGCGCATCCGTTGACCCTTTAGGAAACGTCCATTTGTTGCCGCCGTTGGTATTGACCAGCAGGAACTCGATCGCCGAGCCACGCCGCCGATAGCACACCGCTGCTACCTGCAATGGCAAGGACTTCGCAATCCGGGCTGAACCCATGAGTTCCTCCTGATGACAGGTTACAAAAAAGATATTTCAAGAATATTAACGTGCAACAAAAATTGTGCACTAAGGGAGGTTACGAAAGGGATACATACAACACTGCAGAACCTTGGCCCATGATTACGAATTGTCATCCTAAAACGCGGTTTTTGCGCCGAAGGACCCATGCAACCTGTCGTCGTCTCCGCGCTGCCGGCAAATTGCACAGGTCCTTCGCATTACTCAGGATGACGAGGGGCGTTGTATGAAAAGCGCGCCCTTACAACCCCTGTCCATACACAGGAATCGCCGCGCCAGTCACATCTTTTCCCGCGTCGCCCGCAAGCCACAGAATCAGACTAGCAATCGACTCCGGTTTCACCCACGTCGACACATCCACCCCGGGCATGGCGACGCGATTTGCGGGAGTGTCAATCGTCCCCGGCAGGATGACGTTAGCGGTGATACCCAGGTCTTTATTCTCGATTGCCACGGTTCGAATCAGCGAAACCACAGCCGCCTTCGAAGCGCTATAAGCCCCAACTTTGGCCCCGGGGCTCTCCGCGGCGCGGCTTCCGATAGCCACGATCCGTCCCGATCGCGCCGCCTGCATGTGCGGGATCACCGCCCGCAGAATGTGAAACGTGCTGTTTACGTTCATATCGAACATGCGCTGCCAGGTTGCGTCATCTGTATCGGAAACGGTCGCGCCTCCAGCGAATCCGCCAACCGTGTGGACGAGCAGATCAATTTTGCTGAACTTCGCAATGACGGCCTCGACCGCCTTTCGTGCCTCATTTAGGTTGTTGAGCGCTGCGGGCACTGCGCTGAAGTCAGGGTGATCAAAATCTTTCGGCTGAATTCGAGGAGCAAGCCCAGCCACAAGGAACTCAGCATCAAGCAAGGCCTTCGTGACGTGGGTACCGAGCCCGCCATTGGCTCCTGTGACGAGCGCAACTTTTTCAGGCATGCGATCAGACTATCCAAAGAGGGCGGCGATCGCAAAGAATGAAGCCGGGCATTCGGCGCCTCAAGCGGCTTCCTACTGTTGAAGAATCTGCCCCGCGTTCGGATGGACCTGCTCGTTCCTGATGTCGTTCGCGTCCCAGCCCCCGCCTAACGCTTTGACAAGATAGACCGTACTCACCAACTGCTGTCCGAGAAGTTGAGTTTCAAGCCGCTGATTGCTCAGCAGCGTAGTTTGAGCAGTGATCACATCCAGATAGTTAGTGACTCCACCCACGTACCGATTATTCGCGATTTCCAGTGCCTTGCGCGCATCCTCGACTGCTGCACCCTGCGTAGAGAGTGCTTGCGAAAGAGTGCTGAGGTTGCTGATCCCATCCTCAACCTGCTGAAAAGCTGTCAGCACCGTCTGCCGGTAATTCGCTACCGACTCGTCATACGCTGCGCGTGCTGCCGCCAGGTTCGCGCGGTTGCGTCCGCCCTGCAACACCGGTTCCAGAGCATCTGCACCCAGGGACCAGAAAAGACTCGGGGCATTGAATAGCGAACCCAAAGCCGTACTCTGCAATCCCCCTGCACCGCTCAGCGTAATGTGTGGATAAAACGCCGTCTTGGCCAAACCTACCTGAGCGTTCTCATACGCCATCTGCCTTTCATACGTGGCGACGTCCGGGCGTCTTTCCAGCACGTCTGACGGAACCCCCAACGGTACAGGCGGGGGAACAGTTTTCAACGGGGCGACTGGCATACTGAAGCTCGGAGCCGGTTGCCCCACCAGCACCGCGATCGCATGTTCATATTGCGCTCGCGATTGCTGGACCAGCGCGGCCTGCGAGATGGTTGAATCCAGCAGCGTAGCCTGCTGCGCGACTTCCAGCCCGCTGGCAATTCCGCCTGCATGTCGATTGTTTAGCAAATCCAATGCCTTTCGCTGATATCCAACCGACTCTTCTACGACCTGATACTCCGCATCGAGTTCGCGCAGTGTGAAATAGTCCGCAGCGAGCTCAGCTGTCAGCACCAACTGTACATTTCCCAGATCCGCGGCGCTGGATTGCAGCGACGCATTCGTTGCTTCCAAATTTTTCCTTACACGCCCGAACAGGTCCGCTTCATAATTCACGCTGAACGGGATGGTGTAGACGCTCTGTGTGTAGGGTCGGATGGGTTGCACGCCATTCGGGCCAACCACAATCTGTGATCCTCCGTTCAGAGGACGATTTCCCGACCCTCTCTCGCGCACCGCCGATGGATCGGCAGACACTTGTGGAAAGTAGTCGGCTGTAGCGATTCGCGCCAGGGAACGGGCCTGATTCAGTCGATCTCGCGCCGCAATCAGAGACTGGTTTGCTTGCAGCAACTCCTGCTCATACCCATCCAGCGTCGGATCGTGAAACACCTCCCACCAGGTTCCCTTGGGAGTCGCATCTTTCGGTGCGGCTTGCTCCCAAGGTGGCTGCGTCTTCCACGCATCTGGCGCGGGCGCGGGAGCAGAAGGCCGGGCGTACCGAGGTCCTACCGTGCATCCTGCGGCGAACATCAGCCAGACCAGCAGCCATACAAGGAGCCCCCGCTTCACTGCTGGCTTCCCTTCTGCTTCTTTCCAGCGCTGTTCTTCTGGCGATTCTGTTGTCCCTGTTGGCCTGAAATGTTCTGCTGTTGCTGCTCAGGAAGATTCTCTTCCTGACGAACACTCGGTGGAGTTTGCGGCCGTGGAGTAGCGGACTGGTCCTCTCCCTGCCCGGGCGACGCTTGCGCAATATTGACTTCCTGCCCGTTCTCCAGAGAATCGGAAGGATTGATGACTATCTGGTCCTGAGTTGTGACTCCGCCCAGAATCTCGAGTGTCGTTCCGTAATCCCTCCCGATGTTGATGGGACGCAACTGTATCTTCTTATCACGTCCGACGACAGCCACCTGCGGGCCTGCCGCCCGGAATAACATTGCATTCACTGGGACGGTTACTTTGTTGACGTTGGATCCAATGGAAAAGTGAACTTCACCAAACGATCCCGGCAGCAGTCGTCCATCTCGATTTGGCACGTCCACTTCCGTGCGCAGCGTCCGGGTGTTTGTATCAATTGCCTCTGCCGTACGCGCAACCGCCGCGGAGAATCGCTGTCCTGGAAATTCCTGCAGAGTCACATACGTCGACTCGCCCACCCTGATAAATGGAGCATAGGCCTGCGGTACGCTCGTATAGACGCGCAGTGGGTCCACTCTCGCGAGGTCAAACAATTCACGTCCAGTCGCACCCGCTCCTGCATTGATCAACGCACCCGGATCTACGTTGCGTTGCGTGATGACGCCGTTGAAGGGTGCGAAGACCTTTTTGAATCCCTCAAGCTGTTCCAACCTTTTGACATTGGCATCCGCTGCAGCCAAATTGGCCTGTGCCTGCCTGTATCCACTGGTCTGTTGGTCCGCTTCTTGAGCAGACACAGAATCGCTCTTGCGCAGGTTCTCCCAACGCTGCGCGCTGATCTTCGCCAGTTCGAGTTGCGCAACGATCTGCTCCCGCGCCGCCCGCGCCTGATTCAGTTCCTGATCTACTTCCGGAGTATCGATAGTGGCGAGTAACTCGCCCTCCTTTACTCGGCTTCCGATATCTTTGTACCAGCGGACCAGATAACCGCTAGTGCGCGCATAAATTGGTGATTCGGCGTACGCCAGCAATGAGCCGGGCAGCACAAGTTCCTGATCAGGTTTTTCTGCCAGCGGATGAACCACTGCAACCGTTGGGATCGTCTCCTGTTCCGTTTCCTTGGCCAGAGCCTGTTCATGGCTTGCGCGGCCAATCAACGTAATCGCGCCGGCCACCACCAGAATCAGGAGCGCTACGCCCACCACCATTAGCGCGCGGCGTGGAGATGCTGGCGGAATTTCCGGCGGCGCCTGGATGTTATGCGTCTGATGGCGCGAGCGCGTTTCCAGTTCCTCGATCTCCTGGTCCACTTGAGCCTTGGTACGGTGCTGCTCTTCACTCGCGCCGTTACCGTCTGCGCCACTCCGCGAGCGCCGTTGTTCTTGTTTTTGCTCGTTCTCCACGCTCATGCTTACTCCGAATCTATAAGAACCAATCTACTCTCATGTAAGACCTTGTTCGCGCGCGCGTTTGGCTTCGCGACGGCTATGGAAAATTGCGAAGACGCTTGGCACGAAGAATAGTGTCGCCACCGTTGCAAAAAGAAGGCCGCCGATCACGGCGCGTCCCAAAGGTGCATTCTGTTCGCCACCTTCTCCAAAACCGAGTGCCATGGGCACCATTCCGATGATCATAGCGAGCGCGGTCATCAGTACCGGCCGCACGCGTGTGTATCCGGCAGCCACTGCGGCGCGGATCGCAGGCACTCCTTCATCCATCTGCTCGCGTGCAAAGCTCACCATCAGGATCGAGTTCGCCGTAGCGACTCCCATACACATCACCGCTCCCGTCAGTGACGGCACGTTCAGCGTCGTGTGCGTCAGCAGTAAGAACCAGCAGATTCCGGCAAGAGCACCCGGAAGCGCAGCAATAATAATGAATGGATCGAGCCACGACTGGAAGTTGACGACGATCAGCAGGTATACCAGACCGATCGCACCCACAAGTCCGATTCCCAAACCGATGAATGACGACCGCATCGTCGCGACCTGTCCGCGCACGACAATATGCGTCCCGCGTGGAAGTTTGTTTTCGAAAGTATCGAGAACTTTCTGTGTATCGGCGGCGACCGCGCCCAAATCCCGATCTTGCGTGCTCGCGTAAACATCAATGGTCGGCTGAACGTTGTAGTGATTTACGGTTGCCGGCCGCACCGTCGGACTGATCTGCACCAGGTTGCCCATCAACTGCGGCCCCTGTTGCGAAACCACCGGAATATTCATTAGATCCTGCAAGTCCGTCATCCGATACTGCGGCGCCTGCACTGCCATCTGATATGTGACTTCATTCCGCGGATTGAGCCAGAAGTTCGGTGAAGTCTGGAAACTGCCGCTCAATGAAACCAGCGCGCTTTGTGCAACCTCGCGCGCGGTGAGTCCGACCTGGTTTACACGGGTCCGCTGAATATCCATGTACAACGTTGGCAGCGACATCAACTGCTGCACGTGCACATCGGCAGTACCTGGAATGTGGCGCATCTTCCCTGCAATCTCCTGCGCGATTCCATAGTTGGTTTGCAGATCAGTTCCAACTACCTGCACATCAATCGGCGCTGGAATTCCGAAGTTTAGAATTTGCGTCACGATGTCCGCAGGCTGGAAGAAGAATTCGACTCCCGGATAATGCCTCGGCAAAAACTCGCGTAAATGCCGGGTCAGGTCTGCCGTTGGAATGTGCTTCTCCGGATTCAGCGCGATCAGAATCTCCGCATCGCTTGTACCAATCGTTCCATTCGAACTGTACGACTGGTTAATGCCCGAGTTCGGCAATCCAATGTTGTCGAGAATGGTCTGCAGTTGCCCTTGCGGAATCTCTTGCCGCAGCGAGCTTTCGATTTGATCGCACAAGCGCGCCGTCTCTTCCACCCTCAGCCCCGGCCGTGCCCGTACATGCAGCTTCAAAAGTCCCGCGTCTACCGAAGGAAAAAAATCTTCTCCCAGATACGAGAAGAGGCCAAGCGACAACACGCAAAACAAGAGGAAGCAAACGACGAACAGTCCGCGATGTGCCAGCGTCGTTTCCAACAATGATTCGTAGCCGCGCCGGAATTCTTCGAACTTCCTCTCGAATCCTCGCTGAAAGCGGCCCAGAAAAGTCTTCGCCCCTTCCTCCCGATGCTCATGCCCTCGCATGATGTACATCACCAGCGTCGGAATCAGCGTTCGTGAAAGCAGGTAGCTGGCAAGCATCGCGAAGCTCACGGCCTCAGCCAGAGGTACGAACAGAAACTTCGCGACTCCACTCAGGAAGAACATCGGCACAAACACAATGCAGATGCTCAAGGTGGACACGAACGCGGGCACCGCAATCTGCTGCGCTCCGTCAAGAATCGCCTGCCGCATTTCCTTGCCCATCGCGAGATTGCGCTCGATATTCTCGATCTCCACCGTGGCATCGTCGACAAGGATCCCTACCGCCAGGGCCAGGCCTCCCAGTGTCATGATGTTGATCGTCTCCCCGATCGCGCCCAGCAGAATGATGGACACGAAGATCGAAAGCGGAATGGAGATGGAAATTACGATCGTCGGCCGCCAGTCGCCTAAAAAGATCAGAATCATGCATGCGGTGAGCGCGGCCGCGATCAACGCTTCCCGGACTACTCCCTCGATCGACGCCCGTACGAACAGCGACTGGTCAAATAAGTGCGAGATCTTGAGCTCAGGTGGAAGGCCTTGCGCAGCCTGGTCCACGATATCTTTAACGCCCGCCACAATCTGCAGCGTTGATGCCGTTCCGTTCTTATAGATCGACATCAAAGCGCCGCGGTTCCCGTTCTGCCGGACAATATTTGTCTGCGGCGCAAAGCCATCTCGAATATGCGCCACATCGCGCATGTAGAGCGTGGACCCGTTCGTCGTTTTTACTGGCAGATCATTGAGTTCCGCGATCGTTTCTGGCGTCCCGTTCATTTCAACGTCATACTCGAGTGGACCCAGTTTCATCGTGCCCGTCGGCAGAATAATGTTCTGCGCATTCACCGCATTCACGATGTCGACCGGAGAAAGCCCGTATGCCTGCAGTTTGGGTAGGTCGAGATCTACCTGGATCTGCCGCAGCTTGCCGCCATATGGATAAGGAGTCGCCGCACCCGGAACTGTTGCCAGAAAGGTTCGCAAGAAGTTTTGACCAAGATCAAACAACTGTTGCTCGGGAAGCGTCTTGCTGCTCAAGCCCAGCTGAATGATTGGTGTGGTCGATGCGCTATAAGAAATGATCAGCGGCGGAGTCGTACCCGGCGGCATGCTGCGGACCGAAGTTTGTGAAATGGCAGTAATCTGCGCAATCGCGCCCTGCACGTTTGTCCCAGGCCGGAAGAACACCTTGATCACTCCCAACCCGTACACCGACTGGGACTCCATGTGTTCAATGTCGTTGACCGTCGTGGTGATGCCGCGCTCGGAGTTGGCCACGATGCGGTTTGACATGTCCATGGGGGACATCCCCGTATAAAACCAAACCACGGACACCACGGGAATATTGATGTCTGGAAAGATGTCTGTAGGAGTGCGCAGGATCGTGATCGGCGTGAGAACGAGGATGACGATTGCCATCACGACAAACGTGTACGGACGCCGTAGGGCTAGCGCAACAATCCACATTCGATACCACCTGCTCCTGAATCAAACGGGCCGCAATTCCGATGGTGCTGCCCCAAAGCACCCGAACTCATGAACGCTTAGATTCGATACTATTCGTATCGGATTCTAAATACATGGCTCGAATTATATGGTAGTTTAAGGTCATGCGCCATAGGTGGCCGGTTCCTTCATACAGTGAAAACGGCAACGGGAAGCGTCCTCCCGGGCGCCCGCGCAGCGAAAAGGCTCGTCTGGCGATCCTCCGAGCGACCTTGAAGCTTCTCAGCGAGGGCGGATTTACCAACTTCACGATCGAGGAAGTTGCCGACCGGGCTGAGGTCGGAAAAGCGACCGTTTATCGCTGGTGGCCTGATAAGGGTGCCCTCATCGCCGACGCATTCGCCGGAAGCGCCACTCCCCACCTCCGCTTTCCGGATACGGGTTCCGTCTATACCGACATGAGCCGGCAAATGCGCCAATTGGTAAAAGTATTTCGCAGTCGCCGGGGCCGGATCGTCTCTGCGATTTTGGCAGCAGGGCAGAGCGATAAGGATGTAATCACAGCTTTCCGCGACCGGTTCCTGTGGCCGCGCCGCCATGAAGCCTATACAACTTTGCAACGCGGCATTCGACGCGGCGAGCTCCGCAGAGATACCGATTTGGACTTGGTCTTGGACTCGCTCTATGGCCCCATTTACATGCGATTCCTCATCCAGCACGACCGCCTCACTCCCGAATTCGTCGATCGACTTTGCGCGCTCGTCTTGAACGGAGCGAAAGCTGCGCCCCGTAACCGTCGCAAGAATAAACGGGCTCGCAGAATGCGACCCCAAATCTCCGCCGCCTAGTCACCGTTTGGCTCCGCAAGAAATCATCTTCTCGCTATTCGTCAGAAGCCGCGAAGCTGAAACGTGTCCGTAATCTGCCGAGTTTCCGGTTAGCAATAGCGGAGCCCGGTGGCAACTCTGATTCCAGACCATGATTTGGAAGAAAACAGCGTTACTCCTTGCGGTCATCTAATCCGCGGCTATCAATGGCTTCCATCGAGAAACTTCCGAGTTGTGACTCTGTTTACTCTCCGAATCCAGTGAGGCGAATCGAGGTCTGCAGCGGACGTCATTTCGCCTGCAAAATTATTCCGTATGCATCCGCACTCATTCTGTTAAGCGCCCTCTTGTGCAGTCATGCCTTTGCTCAACAAGACGTGGCGACCATTATTCAGAAATCCGTCGAGGCCAACCGTCGTGATTGGAACGCGGCTCCGGAATACGACTACCAGGAGCGCGATCGCGACGGGCAGGGATCTAAAACCTATGATGTGACTACCGTTCTGGGTTCGCCCTACGAGCGCCTCATTGCCATTAACGGCAAAGGATTGAACGCAGCCCAGAAAGCTGAACAGCAGAAGAAGTACGAACAAATGCTCTCGCAACGCAAAGCCGAGTCGCCAGATCAACGATCGAGGCGGATTGCAAAATTTCAGGCAGACAGACGCCGCGATCACGAAATGCTTGAGCAACTGACCAAAGCCTTCGATTTCAGACTTGAAAGTGAGCAGAAAATCGGCGCCCGCGACGTCTACGTTCTCAAAGCAACCCCTCGCCACGGATATCAGCCCCCGAATCGAGATACCGAGGTCTTGCCCGGCATGGAAGGACGGCTATGGATCGACAAAACCAGCTATCAGTGGGTCAAGGTTGAAGCCCACGTGACTCGTCCTGTGAGCATCGAGGGCTTTCTCGCTCAGGTAGAGCCGGGCACCAGATTCGAATTGGAAAAAATGCCGGTCGACGACGACATCTGGCTGGCAACGCACTATTCAATGTCGGCCTCGGCCAAAGTCCTCTACGTGGTTCCACATCACTCTCGCGACGACGAAACCTACTTCAACTATCACAAGAGCCAGAGTCCTTCGGACGCAAGCTCGCTGCATTCATCTCGAAAAGATCAGTATGCCGATTCTCGACGCGCGAACCCTTAGCGTCGCGCGAACCCTCTTCGTCCTTGCCGTTGGAGTCCTATTTGTTTATGGAGCGCGCCACACCCTCCTGGCATTCGTGATGGCAATCTTCTTCGCCTACCTCATCTCCCCGTTGATTTCGCGAGTGCAGCGTTGGCGCACAGTGTCCCGGAATTCGAGAGCCTTGGCTATCGCGCAAGTTTATGTCGTTCTGGCGCTGATTATCACGGGTGTGGTGCTCGGAATCGGTCCGACGCTTGTTGCCGACGGGCGGCAGTTGATAACCGCTGCTCCCGAACTGATCGAGAAACTAGGTTCCGGCGACCTTGTCCACAAAATCGGGTCAACCCGTGGCTGGAGCTATCAAACTGAAGTCCGTGTCGAGAACCTTCTGGTTCAGCACCGCGACACAATTCTGTTGTGGGTCAAACAATTTGGACTGCAGGTTGGGGCCGTTCTAACACAATCCTTCTGGATTTTTCTCATACCGATACTCGCGATTCCTTTCTTGAACAATGCGCCGGAGATCATCGAAGTCATTTTCCGCACATTACGGCTTCGACCGCAAGCGCGCACCTTCACGGAAGTAGTCTTGCAAGACGTCCATTCGATGGCCGCGAACTACATCCGCGCCCAGATGATTCTGGCAGGGTTGGCTGTTGTTGCCTACACCGTTGTCTTAACAGCTTCGGGCGTGCAAGACGGCGTGGCACTTGGCGTCACCGCTGGAATGCTGGAATTTGTCCCGATGGTAGGGCCGATGATCGGCGCGGTCCTCATACTCGGCGTTGCCTTCCTAACGGGCTTCCATCACATTCTGTTGCTGGTCCTGTTTCTGGGATGCTGGCGTCTTCTGCAGGACTATTTCAACTCACCCCGCCTGATGCACGACCAGGTTCAACTGCATCCCTTTGTGGTGATATTCGCCGTCCTGGTAGGTGCGGAGATCGCGGGTTTTCTTGGAGTATTTCTCTCCATCCCGATCGCCGCAACCGTCCGAATTATCTGGCGAAGTTGGCGGACGTATTACGAGCGCGTGACCCCTACGCAGGTGGACGATGCCCGACGCAGTCGTCCGAACGCGGCGTAGAGAATCAGCCAAATCACCGAGATCGCAGAACGAGCAGGATTCCACGAGCATTTTCCAATCGTCAATTCCCGGAGAACTACTTACCCCAGGTAGCTTCTCCGGGGAGGTGCGACTGGGGAAGTTTTTCGGGCGTCATGGAAAGCAGTCCGGCGCTATGTACTCTTGTTTTGCAGGCTTCGTTGCTAAGTGGAATGCCCATTGCTGCCCTTCACTCATGTTGTACGGAGGCAGCAATGCGGGGTTATATCGCTCTAATACTCATCACATGCGGGACATTGTTAGCCCAGGATGTGGTCCATTCGCAGAAGTCTCAAGATTGGAAACTGAGCGAGTTCATGCCACGGCCGTATGTGTTCCTTGGCCCGGAGTTGATGGGAGGCGGGTACGCTCCCTTGGCAATGGAAGCGGGCGTTGGTTTCAGGATCGAAGCAGAGCATCTCACACTGGATGCAAATGGCACGTACGACAATGGCCATAAGACCTACGATGGCACACAGCCTAACCCGAAAGGGCATGATCGCGGACTGGATGGCTCTTTGTATTATCGCTTGTCATCGGGGTGGGCGTTCGGCGGAGGATACATCTGGGGGAAACTGTCGACAACCAATTACACCAAGCAGGGTTCACGACCGAAATTGGGCATATATAAGGATTACTTAGCAAACAGCTGTCAGGAGGACGGATGCCGTCATGACTTTTCGATGCGCATCGGAGTAGATTATTTGACTGCTGGGACCGACAAGGAAAACGGCTCACATGGTGCCGCGATCAGCCTCTTCATCCCGTCGCCGCACGCGAACAGGCATCTCTTCTATCGCGAAGTACTCGGGATCTACAGGTTCCACGATACGGTGACGGATCCGACCAACGCGTTTCTAAAACGCGAACAAATGAGCAATCGCTCTTTCGATTCCTTCCTGGAACTTACTGTAATGTACAGGTTCTAGGCTGACGTTCTTTACTGCGTCGAACGACGACGACGATAGGTCCAGAGGTGTTGGGGAAGCAGACCGCTGCTCACCTGCCTAACGATTTTGGCCCGGATGGAATACTGTGTAACCCATTTTTAATCGCAAGGTCCTGGAGTCCCGGTAGACGTTCAGAAGGAACTCATGCGGCACTCCACGATTGGAATGACGCTCAACGACGGCACAACGTTTGATCCTGAGCTAAAGGCCGCCAGCAGTAGGATTTCCGGACTGGTCCTTGGCGACGGATCACAGAGCGGATCACACTCCTCGTAACCCATTGGAAACTTGGTCGGGGCGATAGGATTTGAATTAACAACTTAACGTAGTTTCAACGAGATGCAGAACAGCGGATGACGTTTTAGGCGGTAGAAAACGATGCTAGGCGAACAAACGGAGCGCAGATAGAGCGCAAAAGAGTGGCCGATGCAAAGGACTACTCGCAGGTCAGGAACCCAGAGCAAATTCTTGCGCGAAGCACGCTCAACAAGTACGGACCCGGCTCCAACTTGAGGCAATTGAATCGTTTGGCCTCACCGCAAGTGGCTCTCAGGTCCGTGATATGAACATGTTTTTTCTCGAATCTGATTCTTCAGACAAACCCCGTTGCGAAGTAATGGCCGACTCTTCAGTCCGGTTTCGATCTGGCAGATATGCCGGAAGATGAACTCATTCGCTGTCCCCGCCCGGCAAAGTTCCGTGCTTACATCTCCAACGAACCGTGGGATGACGGGGTGCCGCTTTGCTGCGCACATTATGACATCTGGGTAAAGGCAGAAGAATTCCACCGACTGCAATAGTATCGGCATGTGCGTGTCGCTACCGATTCTCGCGACGAAAGCAGATCATCGAAAAGCACTTCCGGCGATGGCAGATTTAGCGCCCTCGCCCCCGTATTAAGTTGGTGGGAATTGATGAAGAAAAGCTTCGGCATTGATCCGACGATCGACAGCTTCGGTCAGGAAATGAACTGGGTTTGCAGTCTGAAACAGCCATTCGCTGCCTCAGTGGCGGCCTCTCCGCCGGCCCATGAAACGTTCGTAAAAGAATATCTCCACAGAACGGATTCGGATCTGCAGACGTTCTATCGCACCTTGGTATTCACCGGAAAGGGATCGATGCCGAAAGCCGTGGGTACCGATACTGAGGTCGTCGCTTACGTGGCAAGAACCCGCGGGGCGATTGGATACGTAAGTCTCGACGCCAACACCGATGGCGCGAAGACGCTAACCGTTCTTGGAGGCTTCGAGGCGAGAACTATGGGTCTCGGAAGTTGATCACGCGGGTGGAGCCGTTGTACCCGCGGCCCTCCAGGATAATCACATCGGAGGAACCGTACGCCTTCGAGTAACGATAGCTGCGAACGGAACCGTGGACGCCGTAGAGGTGGTAGGCGGAAACCCGGTGCTGGCGGAGTCGGCATCGATGGCTGTAAAAAAATGGCTCTATGCCGCGCGGGTCCTTCACGGAACCAAAGCGGAAGTGGACATCCCGTTTGATCCCAACCGCTAGGGCTGGAGTCATTGAGGACTGGAACGGACCGGTGAAGTGCCATGCACTGGTCCGTCCCATACAAGTTGACTCACATCCGAAACGATAAGCCCAGCGCAATTGCGAGAATGTTTGCTGCCAGTGCTCTGGCCGATCTGTAATGATTCCGGTAATAATATACTTGGCAAAATTAATTTACGGAGAAGTCACACATCCTTGTCCGAATCGCTGTTCTCGTCGTATCCGTATCCGCTGCCTTCTCCGTGGCGATAGGGCAGGATCGTCGGAGTTGGCGTGGAAGCACGATGATAAGTCCCGCCTGATGCGGCTGCACGTCGCCGTATCTTCTTGGCCTTCCATTTCTCTTCTAGGTAGGCCAACAAGAGAATCATCCCAACAACAATTAGCCCGAACATTCCGGCAGTCATTTGCTCGCCTTCTTTTTCGCTTCCGCTTTTCGCTTCTCTTGTTCTTCCCGCCTAAGCAGTTCCGTCTTGGAGACCGTGAGCACCTGGCGCACGGCATTGTCGAATCTCTGAAGCTCTGTCTTTCCGGGAACATTGGGCGGCGGTAGTGGTTTCATGACTACCATTGTAATCGGTTATGCAAATTACCTAGCTAGAGCATTATTCCGGTCGTAAACTATCTGGCGATGGCATTCACGTCCGAACAAATAGATGCGTGGCGCGGACTTACCGAAGAGACCGAAACCTTAGAGTTCAAGGAAGCGAAAGAGCAGTATGACCTTGAAAACCTTTACGGTTACTGCGTAGCCATTGCCAATGAAGGCGGGGGGCATCTAGTTCTCGGCGTCAAGAATGCACCGCCACGAAATGTGGTTGGCACTGCAGCATTTCAGAATCCAAGCAAAACTGCCCAACGAATTCTGGATACGTTGCACTTCCGAGTCGATGTTGAAGCAGTGCAACATCCACAAGGTAGGGTTGTGGTCTTCACTATTCCGTGTCGCCCTAAGGGCACCGCCTACCATCGAGACGGAAGATATTTGATGCGGTGTGGGGAATCGCTGCAACCTATGAGCGAAGATCGACTCAGGGCAATTTTCGATGAAGGTAAGCCAAATTGGATAGAACAGCCAGCAGTGAGCGATCTTACACAAGACGACGTTTTCGATCTGCTGAACGTCGATGGGTACCGCAGACTGATGAAGTACCCGACATTTCAGGATCAATTCAGCGCAATTTCGCGCTTAGTAGACGACGGACTGATTGACCGCACCGGGGACAAATATGCACTAAGAAGAATGGGCGCATTATTGATAGCCCACGATATGACAAATTTTTCCGACCTCCAACGGAAATTGCCGCGAGTCATCGTATATGCAGGGAAGTCTAAGTTTGATACCAAGCTGACTCAAGTCGGGACGAAGGGATATGCAGTCGGTTTCCGAGGATTGATTTCCTTCGTCATGAGCCAAATGCCACAAAACGAGGTAATTGAGGATGCTATACGAAAGGAAACCAAACTCGTTCCTGAAATGGCGATCCGGGAACTAGTAGCCAATGCCATTATCCATCAGGATTTGACTCAGACTGGAGCCTCGATCACTATCGAGATTTACAGCAATCGAATAGACATTGCGAATCCAGGTCAGCCAATAGTGCAGCCGGAGAGGTTCATTGACTCGTACAAATCGAGAAATGAGCGTCTAGCCGACTTTATGCGCCGAATGGGTATATGCGAAGAGAAAGGAAGTGGCATTGACAAGGTCGTCGGCATCGCTGAGGTCTACCAGTTACCAGCACCGAGTTTCACGTTTGATGATGTGCGAACAGAGGTGACGATTTTCGGCCCCAGGAAAGTCGAAGACATGGACAGGGCAGATCGTGTCAGAGCTTGTTATCAACATTGTTGTTTGAAATACGTAATGGATGAGCGTATGACCAATCAGTCACTTCGCAAACGTTTTCATTTGCCAGAATCGAAGATTGCCATCGTGTCCCAAGCAATCGCTGCAACGGTCGAGGATAGGAAGGTGAAACTTGACGAGAAAGTTGGCAGCTCCAGACGATTCGCCCGCTACGTCCCGTTCTGGGCGTGAAGCTTATTTAAAAGCTAAACCTCCGAGATCACCATAACCTATCGTAACTATATGATTTTAATAGAGTTATTTATTTAAGCGTTTGCCTTTCTGCCGCGTTTCAAGCGGAAGGGGCTAGAAAGCCGCTTCTCCTCCAGCCTTTCCCGTCAGTTCCGCATACGTGAGTCGCTTCCCCACAATCTGACGCACGGCAAGGTCGAATCTGTCGGAATCCCGAAAGAAGATTGCTACGGCGCAACGCGCTCGGTGGGCGAAGGTGAAGGCCGCAAAGAAGTCGGTTTGAACGGAAAGCTCAGCCTAGAGATACCCAGACTCGCGAGACGAGCTTGGGCGTTCTCATCGCCCGCGACCTGGTGGTGCTCTCGGCTTTTCCGATGTCGTCCCAACTCAGAATCGGCGTGGCGCTCGAGTCGCGAACGAGTCGACTTTATTATGATATGGAAACCGCCACGCCGCATAAAAAGTCCGCGCAGCGGACTCGCCCGCCGAGAAGGGCCAACGAGAGTCCGAACGGATCATGACGCTGGATGCTCGCCGTGAGAGTCAAACATGCTTGGATGAGTCGGTTTCTTTGTTCGCTTCTTCTTCAGCTTGGGTGTAAGTTCTAGCGCTCCCGCAGCGCTCAGATCGTCGGCCGAGATCAGTGGGCCGGAACAAACTCTGTCGAGAAGTTCGGCTTGCACCGGCTCGAGTTCGACGAGCAGGCCGAGCACGTTCAGCACGTTGAGTAGTTCCGTCGTGTATTCGGGAAGCCAATGGTCCGGCTGGATGTCGCCAAGCGGCGAAGGCGGGCGACGGTCGCCGATGATTGGGCGCTCGCGTTTTTTTCTACGATAGCTAAACCAGTGGGGCAACACCTGCTTGCCGTCGATCTCATAGCGCCATACTGCGGGCTCGACGTTCTCGATGTAGCCCTGCCCTACGAGCAACCTGTGTTTCCCCGAGTCGTAGTCGATGGAGTCAGCCATATCCTCCGCGTCGGTCGGAATCGAACCGACAGCGCCTTTTTAGAATCTGTAAGCTGCAGATTTAACAATGTTCTAGATGTCAGGAATTTCAAGGTTTACCGGAATCTCAGCACAAATTAGCACAAATTGATACGTGGGTTTCAGTGGGTTGAAAATCGGCACTATCTTTGCGTTTTGAAGGTGCATAAACGCATTCCAATTTTTCGTCATACATTCGCGGTCAACTATCTGCGTCGCGGTGGGAGTGTGTTCCATCTGCAGAAGTGCTTGGGGCATTCAACGCTGGAAATGACACGGCGATATGCGAATCTAATGACAGAGGATCTGCAGGCGGTCCACCAGAAAATAACTCTGTTGGCTTGAGAATCCTATTTCTGAACCTTCGTTCGTACCGTTCGGACTTCAAGCGTCAGGCGTTGGCCCTTGGGAGTGGCGGACCAGAAAAGGCCCATTCCGCCCATCACAGTTTTGGAATATCTGATGCTGATTAGGCCAAGAGCCTGAAACTGCACGCCGATGGTCTTAAAGAGCTGGTCGTTAATATCAATCTCCTTGCCCTCTGTAGCCTTCCCGTAGAGCGCTTTTTCAAGGATACTTTTAACGGTCTCTTCATTTGGAAATTGATTTAGATAGGGTGCTATTAAGCCAAAAATCTCTCGCCAAGTTGCAGTAACTTCCCAACTCTCGCGGTAATTGTTGTCGTAGTGCAAAGCTTTCCCGTATACACGGATCTGTTCATCAATTCCCGCCAAGTCCTCGATTATCGGCACTGGATTAAGGCTGGCCAACGCGGACTCCAGTTCGTCATTTCGCTTTCGGAGGGCATTTATTTCTGTCAGAAGTTCTTCGCTCGCAACCTTGTTTGCTCTCACCCAGCCTACTGCGGGATGCGTGTGAATCGCACTAGACAAACTCTGAGCAACGTAGCCAGGTAGTTCGTGAGCATCCTTCCACATTCTTACCACTCGGTTCGTACAAGCTTTCTTTCTAAATCGTTCCAATTTCTCTCTAACCGCCGGATCCTTCTCTGATTTTCCGAATTTGATATCGTCGGGATTCCCGTGTGGAAATGCGATGACCGGAAGCCCTCGGCTGACCGCGTAATCAAATTCTCTTTCCGTGTAGCTGACGCCATCCTTATCCATTGAACCGTATCGCCCCGCGATGACTAGGAGGTAATAGTCACAGTCATCAATCACACGCTTAATGAATGCGAGCTGTTCCTCGTCAGAAGCGGGGAAGAGCTCCATTCCAGCAGGTATGCAGTTCAATTCAATTACCGATTGAATGACGGCGCGGCGCTCTTCCTTTAGGTCGGTGTATGTTGAGCTAATGAAGACTTGATATCGCTTGTCCATGCCGTATGCATTATGCCACTGGCGACGATTCTGCTCCCATTCTGCCGAACCTTTTCATGCGCTCTGATGACGCAGGACTTGCAGCCGGTGCATGAGCGCGTTAGCTTGCTATCATTCCGCTGAAAAATACCAAGGCTATGTCAAACAAGAACCCGCGTCTAGTCCCTGCGATACGAAGATTGCTGCTCGAATCAATAAGGCTAGATTTCCAACCGGCGGAGAACCTGATGAATGAGACTGTTGAACAATACGTACAACGGTTGCGCAGCGGAGAGATACTCCCAGCATTGAAAGTCCGCTATGACGGCCAGCAGTATTTCTTAGAAGATGGCTTCCATCGCCTAGAGGCCGCCAAAAGGTGTGGCCATGAAACCGTGAAGGTCGAAGTCAGTCCTGGCACACTCGCCGACATGGAGGCCGAGTTTCGAGCATATCTGACCAAAGTGAGAGAAGGCCTGAAGAACGGACACTGAGCCTGCGGATAACGCGCTCATACACCGCTCGCGGGATGCGGACAGAACGATATTTCCGCTTGTGCATCCTCTCGGGGCGTTCAAGGACAATGACGCCCTTTTCATCTTGGAATATTCGGGCCACAGTCGTTCTGGAAAAGCCTGTCATCTCTGTGACCTCCTGCAGTGTGAATGCTTGTTGTTCTCTCGAAGCCATGCGATTGATGAGCGCGTGATCCTTTTGACAAGTTTAGGTACTTGCGGACGGCATCACAATTCTCTACGGTGGTTCAGCCCCACTAGATTCTGGCAGTACCGGGTCTGTGGTGGCATCACGCCCTGACATTACACCGCGCGCGTATTCGCGTATTAGAGAGCGTCACGGCACTCGGAGGAAAGAATGGCGAAAGCACTATGGCTCAAGGTGGAACCCATCCTCTGGTTCTTGGCGAGCATTTATCTGCTTTTAATGTCTTATGGTTTGCTGCGGTACCCGGCGAAATTTTGGGCTTTGCCCCTTTGGAGCCGCTTATTTGTGTACTTTGCAAGTGCATTCTGGTGGACAGGGTTCAAGAGGCGCTTGGCGAAGTTCCTGCAGGATAGCCTTCGGGAGATGATCGCGCAGGAATTGGTGGAGAGCCGAATGGCATTCGTGACCTGGCTCCGTGAGGATGCACCGTGGCGTGGCGAAAACCCATTTTATCCGCCTGGACATAGAGGTGCTCTCAAACCGCAGGAGGGGGCGGGTGTAAATGTTGACGGCTCGATTCCCTAGGAGCCCATGTGTTGAAAACTTTACACAAACTAGAATTATTCGAAATTGAGGAATTTGGCGAAAACAAACAAGATAGCGAACAAAAGGCGAAACTGATAAAATCGTCTTTGCTATGCCCGATGAGCCTCTGAGTCGGCCCGAGATTGAGGATTTGCAGCGCCAATTATCCCAACTGAGCGAGCCAGCCGTCCGTGATGCTTACATCCAAGCGCACGCAAAGTGCTGTCTTGGGCGCGGTGAACTGCCAAGCCCGGCGGAAGTACAGCGATTCCTCAGCGCGTGGAAGGTTCTTTGGCGTTGGGAGCAGAATGGGAAGCGGAGAAAATGACGTGATCTGCCCTCACTGCAAACAAGAAACTGGAATCGGAACGGCTGCGCTGTTCGATCACGTTTTCATGTCTCGGAAGCGGTGCGAGAAATGCGGCAAAGAATTTCTCATCGTGGATGGCATTGCAATGACGGAGGAACAGTATTCAGCAAGGGGCAGGCTTGAAATCAATTCACTGCGAATCTTGACAGTTCTGAACGCAGGAGATCTGCGACATTCTTGGGCGCGCCCGCCTTTAATGTCGAACTGTGACGCTGTGAACAATGAACTGCCCTCACTGTAATCAGGAGATCGGGAATGAGCACTACCGATCTCGCAGACCACGCCTACATTTTGCGTGCCCAGTGCGAATTATGCGGCAAGGAGTCTGATCGTGGACGGCGTTCCCATGACGGAGGAGCAGTACCCGCGCAACGGGGAAGCCTGACGAGGCCTGCGAGAGTGGTATTATGTGTGCCCATGCCAAACGCAGGGATCGAGGCACTGAAAGTAAGACTCGATTCAATATCTAGCCAGCTGGAACAATGCAAAGATCCATACCTAAGGAAAAGCCTCCTCTACGAAATGCGAGTCCTGATGGCTGAGCTCGACCGCGCTGTGCTGGAATCCGCGAAATCTTATTCCGCTCGTCCACAGATGCCCCCGAAAGATTCCTAAATCCGCATTGCCTCCTCGGCACTGTGGTGACGCCCTTTTTCGTCTCCAATCACCAGAATTTTGTGCGGTTTATACGCAGGTGCAAGATTCTCAGTTCACCGTCTCTTTCTCTGGGTAAGCCCGATAGTACTTCCCGCCTGATCGCGTAACCTTACCCTCCGCCATCGCCCGATTCTTCCAGTCAAAAAACATATTGCGATTGCCCAACCCCGGCTGAGATGTGACTTCTTCACCCGGCCCCCAGACCCAGTGCTTGAGTGCGTTTCGCTTCTTGGCGCCGTTCAAGATCTGTTGGATGGGGACCAAAACAACTTGAGGTGCAACCAAGCGACGCATTTAATTTGGCCTGAATGCGTAATATTTTCCCTCAGGACACTCGCGCTGATCTAGGCCAAATCGCCCCCCGGCAGGCGTGTCCTTGGAGAACAAAGAAAAAATGTCGGAGAGCAAAGGCCAGTTATTGCTGAAATAAGAGTGTGAGAGGAAATCAGTATCAATCGCAGAGGCATCGATAGTCTCAAGCTTGGGCATAACTAAGATTGGCTCGCCTGCTCTCGGACTGCCGTGTATCAACTTGGACGCCTGCAGGGCCTTGTCCTTTGAAGATTGGTAAAGTGTCACGGACTTGCAAACAATCTGCATTGCCTCGTACAGCTCTCGAAATGTGTCAGCATCGATGTCAGGCGCGGCCAATACGACGTGTGTAAGTCGGATCGCTTTACTGGCCGGAAGACTGAGCGCTTTCAGCGCATCGCACACAGCTCGATTGCCCATGCTGTGGGCGATGATGTGAATCCGTTCTGCCCCCGAGTACTGCGCGATAAGTTCGAGAAATCGACCGAAATGCGGAGTGGACCACGCGATATTGGTTTCATCCTTGAGATAGTCTTCGAGGTGGCCGTTCGAAGGCCAACTAAAAAGAATTGGAGCACCCACGAAATGGAGGTCAAAAGCGATTTGAGCGGTTCGCCTCGCAGCATCTTCGAAGGTCACGTTGTAGCCGTGGATGAATATGAAGGCCTCTTTTGAACTGGAGGCCGAAACCGACGAGGCAACTCTTTCCAGGAATAACTTCTCTTCAAGCGTCACCAGATCTCGAAGTATCACGTGTTTCCGTGGGTTGGGCCGAAACTCAAGCCTCAAAATCGAAGGAGTTTCAAGTTTTCCTGTGGTATGAGTCTTCGGAATGGAAACAGTGCAGATTCCGTAGCTGACCTTGAGCGGTGACGATCGATGATGTTCGTACTGTACCTTTTTGGTGGTGCGTTTCTCCATTCTGTCGGTTGCGTAGAACACTTGGACTAGGCTGCAGTTCCCAACCGGAAAAGACGAATAGAATTTGGGCTCGCCTTCAGGTTCCTTATATCCCAAACGCTCTCGGTCGATCTGGTCCCGGTCTCGTCCAAATATATCCGTCCATTCCTGATCCCTAAAGACCCAGTCTCGCTCGATTCGGTCCTGCTCGCGCTGAGGCTGCGACGCAGTTTCCCCAGGCGTCATAGGGCCGGACGGTCGCCCAGCGGGAGCCGCTGGAGCGCTGGGCGGTGCTGGGGATTGATCACCGCGCTGCGGTTTGGGAGGTGAGGCTTTAGCCTCGCTCGGTGCATAGGTTCGCAGATAGTCGTGTACCACGACCACAAGTCTTCTGAATGTAATTACCTTGATTTCATCATCTGAAACTGCGAAGGGAGGAATAGCTGAGCGCTCTGACACCACTTTGAGCAAAGTGTCTGTCACTTCGTTACACACTTCAGCAAGCCACACTCTCAGATCCGCTTCCGATGGAAACAGGGAAATGAGGGCCGAAGTCGACCAGCTGTCTTCTTTCCCCTCCAGAGGATGGATGGCTAATATGATTCGCCGATAGACAATGCGCCATGCTTCAAAGCTGGTATCCACTCGAACATCTCCATCAAATTCGGTTCCTATCGAGTCTGACTGTGCAGCTTGGAGGCTCTAATTGTGAAGTGTCAGCGAAACGCGTACCCCCGCAGTCCTTAGCGTTGTCGTCGTCGAAACCTGCTTGTCGTGGAGGAAGCGGTCGCATGGTGGCACAACATCGAAGCTGTGTGGCTGGGAATAGCAGTTCTGTTACGAAATCCGAACAATTGGTTTTTCTGGCCTCATCACCGACTAAGAATTTGTTGGACGGTCTCCTGCGTAGTCCTTCCTAAGTAGTGCCTTCAGGCTGTCAGCACATCTGCTCCCGTGCTTTGGGATCGCCAACCCCGTTACGTTCGCCCCTACCACACCCCGTTAGGGGTGGTAGGGCGACGGATGGAGACGGAGAGACTGTCTGTCTGATCTCTTTCTATAAGGCGACGACGACAGTGACCCTCGGTGAGTGACGGACGGATACGGCTAGGAAGTCCCGATGCGATCTTGTGGCTGGCCCTGACGGATTCGCCTGAGGGAGGACGAGAAGAGCGTTGATCTTATAGACGGCGAGAGAATAGGGTCAAACAGTCGCAGGGGTTATACCTACCTCGGGGAAAATGCTACACCCTCCCCGTCTGCGGCGCTGGACGGGCGTGGGATTCGAAGCGAAGGGTTTTGAGTGATGTCAGGATGTTATGCCAGTTGAGCGCGACCATGGCTCAGCCCGGTCACCTGGAGTGTCAGCGTGCCTCGCGACACGCACCCCCTCAGCAGGTGGGGGGAGTACCCGGACTGAGCCGATTTGAGCATGACAGTTTGCCGCATGACAGTCGTTGCCTGCGGGCAATCACGATGAGTGTAATTAGGATGTTTCGCCAATCATCCTGCCACACCGACTGACTTTTTCAGTGCGTGCGCGAGTTCAGTAGTCTCATCGCCGAGCAGCATGTCCCCGATCGTGCGCTGCCTTCCGAGGGCGGTGAACTCCACGTGATTGCTGAGCCTGTGCCACGGCGTTACGGCAACGACGTGGGTAATTTCCTTCGTGGGTATCTCAAGTCTGCGTTTCCAGAACAGCGCGGTACGAGTCCAACGGAGTGTATCGCCTTCAATCACGATCTCTTCGACTCCGAATGCCCGCCAGCCAGCCACTCGCATTCCAACGAAGTACCAGAGCAAAACGAATGTGAGAAACGGAAGCATGTACAACCAATTCTCTGAGAAAGGGCGACGAAAGAAAGGCGACGCGAAGAGGTAGAAAAAATACAGAAAAGCTACGGTAAATCCCAGCACCATCACAATGTACAGCAGTCTCTGATTGTGGCGTGCGATATGCACGACCAGCGCACCGTGCTGGTGGGTGATAGAGACTCGCCGTCGAAGCTGATTAAAAGTCAACACGATGCGTGCGCCACATTCCACGACGAGAATGATAACTGCTGAAATCGCATTATAAGAAGGCGTCCCTTTCGGGGTAGGTTATGAGCGCGAGCATCATCGCCTACGAAAGGAACACCCTCCATGAATAGCGAAAAGTATATTGGGCTCGACGTTCACCAAGCAACCAT
>Ga0335082_10000729_pt1 | contig 34201 bp, 33 predicted proteins | sample Lox_Sample_41_FD_206718 | JGI IMG/M metagenome (GOLD analysis project Ga0335082, IMG submission 206718) | Soil microbial communities from Loxahatchee National Wildlife Refuge, Florida, United States - Lox_Sample_4.1 | ecosystem: Environmental > Terrestrial > Soil > Wetlands | place: USA... | reverse complement strand
GCTCGAGCTGATCCTCCACCCGACCGCGCTGCTGGCGTTCCAGGATCTGCCGGCCTCGCTGCGTCTCGCGCGGCATCGAGCCGCGGCGCGCGCGCGCTTCTTCGCCGCCTCGGAATGGCTGTTCCTGCTGGCGGTCGGAGCCGCGCTCTCGGCACTCGTAGCCGGGGCATGGCTGCACAGCCTCGGCACGGATCGCAGCCGCGTCGAGCACGCGCGCGCCCTCGCGCTCGCGACCTTGGTGCTCGCGAGCGGCGCTATCACCATCGTGTCGAGCTGCCTCCGATCCGGCGCGGCCCGCACGATCCCGGTTCTTGGGACGTTGTTCTCCGTGGCGCTGCTCCAGGCGCCTGCGCTGGCGCGCCGCGTGCACGTCGAGCCGCTGCACGCGGGCGACTGGGGCCTGTGCCTGCTCGGTGTCGCGCTGGTCGTCGCACTCCCGCTCGAGCTCCGCATCCGCGCGTCACGCGAGAGGGCCTAGTCGCGCAGGCTCGGGTCCGCTGCGCGAAGCGCCGCGAGCTCCTCGCGCAGCACCTCGTCCTGCAGGCCGCCGGCGCGGATCGCGGCCGCGAAGGCCTCGGCGGCGGCGCGCCGGTCGTCGCGGATCAGCTGCGCGTGCGCCAGCAGGTGGAGCGTCGCCTGATCGGTGTCGGTGTGAACCGGGTTCGTCGCGACGAAGCGATCGGCCATCTCGCGCACGACCGCCGCGAACTCCGGCGTGCCGGCGATCGGCGCGAGCGCGGGATCCTCCGCGACGGACATGAAGTCGCTGAGCCCGCGCGCCGCCGCGGCGCGCAGCGCCTCGGCGGCCGTGGCTGCGTCGCCCTGCTGTGCGGCGCGTCGCGCGCGCATCATCTGCGCGGGGTAGCCGTCGGGGTAGTGCGCCGCCGAGTCGAGGAAGAGCAGCGTCGGCTCGCGCCAGAGCCGCGCGCGCGCGTCGGTGCGGAAGGCGAAGAGGGCGGCGAGGGCGACGCCGGCGAGCGCTCCCGCGAGGCGCCAGCTCGGCGCCGCGGACATCCGGCCGGCGATCGGCGCGAGCGCGAGCAGCGCCGCGCCGAGGAGTCCCGGCAGCGCGAAGTAGAGGTAACGGTCTGCGATCGGGAAGAGGAAGGGAAGAGCCTGCGACACCGGCGCGAAGGCCGTCGCGGCGAAGATCCAGTACGCGCCCTCCTCGCGGCGCGCGCGCAGCGCGGCAAGCGTGCGCCAGGCGAGCGCGGCGAGCAGCGCGGCGCCCGCGAGCCACCACGGATCGAGCCACGAGGCGGGCGGATCCGGCTGTGCGAAGGCGGCGACGTTGAGGCTCGTAGCGGCCATCCAGGCATAACGAGCCGCGATCGCGCCGACGCTGCGCACGCGCAAGAAGACGTCGGGCGAGTCCTGCGGCTGGTAGCCCGAGTAGTCGAGGAATGCGAGCGCCTCGGGGAGCGCGTAGAGCGCGAGCAGCGCGCACCAGCCGGCGAGCCAGGCGAGCCGCCTGCGCCCGTCGCGCCACACGAAGGCGAAGGCGGCGGCGGTCGGGAGCAGGAAGATCGCGTGCGGCTTGCTGAGCAGCGCGGCGGCGAAGAGCGCGGTCGCGAGCGCGGGACGCGTCCGCCACGCGCGCAGCGCGCCGAACGCGAAGACGCCGCAGAGGACGGTCTTCGACTGCGAGATCCACGCGACGCCTTCGACCAGCGCGGGGTGCAGGCCGAAGAGCGCGGCGCCGAGGAGCGCCGTCGGTGGCGCGATGCCCGACGCCAGGAAGAGCGACGCGACGAGCACGGTGGCGATCGCGTGGAGCAGCACGTTGACGACGTGCCAGGCCGGCGGCTCGAGCCCGAAGAGCACGCGCTCGGTCGCCATCGCGAGCATGTGGAAGGGCGCCCACGTGCCCGTCAGCACGGTCTGCGTGCCGCGCGGCTCGAAGATCGCGCGCAGGTGCGCGGGCGAGAGTCCCTCGACGACCGGATTCTCGAGGATCAGATCGGTGTCGTCGGAGAAGAAGGGGCCCTCGAGCGCGCCGCGGTAGAGCGAGAGCAGCACGACCGCGCACACGGCGAGGTGGAGCCACGGCCAGCCGCGCAGCCACGGGTTTCGGACGCGCGGCGTCTCGCGCGGCGAATCGCTCACGGCGGCGAAGTCTAGAGGCTCCGGCGCGCGTGCTCTCCTACACTGCGCGCCTTCGGAGCGGCATGGGCGAGGCACTCCCGCAGCGCGTGCTCGGCGCGACCACCGTGCTCTTCGGCGAGCGCGGCGGCCGCTATCCGCAGGGCAACACTCTGCACGTGCGCGGCGCCTCGCAGCAGGCGCTGATCGATCCGTCCCTCGGCCTGCTCGCGCGCCGCGACGATCTCCCGCGCGCGGACTGGATCCTCCACAGCCATTGCCACGAGGACCACGTGGCGGGCAGCCATCTCTATCGCGATCGCCCGTGGTGGTTCCACGAGGCGGACGTCCCCGGCATCCGCTCGATCGACGCCTTCCTCGCGATCTACGGCTACCCGGAGCCCATCTCCGAGGCCTTCCGCCCGGTCCTCACCGATCGATTCCACGTGACGCCGCGCGACGACGCGCAGGCCTTCGCGGACGGCCACGTCTTCGAGCTCGGCGGAGGCGTCCGCATCCGCGCGATCCACGCGCCGGGCCACACGCGCGGCCACTGCCTCTTCCACGTCGAGCCGGACGACGTGCTCTACCTCGCGGACATCGACCTCTCGAGCTTCGGCCCCTACTACGGCGACGCCTGGAGCGACCTCGAGCAGTTCGAGCGCACGCTCGCGCGCGTGCGTGAGCTGCGCGCCCGCCACTACGCGACCTTCCACCACATCGGCGTGCTCGACGACCGCGAGGCCTTCCTCGCGCGGCTCGATCGCTTCCGCGCGGTGATCGGCGAGCGCGAGGCGCGCCTGCTCGAGTACCTGCGCGCGCCGCGCTCGCTCGACGAGATCTCGCGCCACCGCTTCGTGTACCGGCCCGGCGACGACGTGCCCTTCGCCGAAGCGGTCGAAGTCCGCAGCATGGGGCAGCACGTCGCGCGGCTGCTGCGCGAGCGGCGCGTGCGCGAGGTCGAGCCGGGGCGTTACTTCGCGGGCTGAGGTGCCGGCGATGCTCCCGCCGACCTCGGAGACGAGCCAGCCGGGTCGATCTTCTGAGCTTCGCTCGACTTCGCCTCGCTGCGCGCGCCTTCGGCGCTTGCTTTGGGCTTCCCCGACGGCCACTCCTTGTCGGGCGGCCACTCGCCGATGCCGTCCACGTCCTTGACGGTCTTGTCGTAAGCGGGGTCGAATAGCAAGGTCGCGAGGCCCGGCGGCAGCGGCTTCTGTCCGCCGATCAGAACCACGCGGATGCGATCGACCGGCCGCGGCTCGCCCTTCTCGAACGTGACCTCCACGCGGTCTCCCTTCTTGAGCTCCTCCCACGAGTGCTTGTAGAGCTCGACCGTGGTGTGGTCCGTGCGGACGAAGGTCTTCACGTCGCCCTTGCGCTTCGAGCCGGCCGGACCGTTCGGAGTCCGCAGCACCATCGTCTTGTCGTCGATCTGCTTGATCCAGCCGACGAACCCGCGCCCGCCCTTTGCGTAGGGATCCTGGCCGGGGGCCATGCCCGCTGCGGCGGCGAACTGCGGGTCGAGCTTGCGCGGCAGCACCTGGATGCCGGTCGCCCTCGGCGGGTCGCCCTGGTAGGAGACCGCGACGAGATCGCCCTTCTGGAGCTCGCCGTAGCTCTTGCGCAGCCCTGTGACGGGGACGTTCGCGTCACCGGCCAAGGTCAGGAAGCCGCGGCCGCCGCCCGCGCCCTGCGCGAGATTGCGGATGGACAGGACGTCGGAGGTGATGTTGAGAATCACGCCGGTGATGCCGCGGGGTACCTCCGCAGCCGGGTCGACGGGCTTCGCGGGCTCGGACGGCTTCGCCAGCGCGGCGGCCGGAGCGGACGCCGGCGCTGGCTCTTGCGCCGAGGCGGCGGCTGCGAGGGCGAGCGGGAGCCAGAACGCCAGGAGTGCGAGGTGCAGGTGAACGGGACGCGCAGCGCGCATCGGCCGGGACCTCCCTGAATAGGGGCGCCGAGTATATCGGCCGCCCGCGCCTGGCCTCGCGCGGTACGATCGCCTCGGGTCGCACCGGAAGGAGACCAGAATGAAGCTCGCGGGCCGCGTCGCGTTCGTGACCGGGGGGGGATCGGGGCTCGGCCGCGCGATCGCGGAGGCCTTCGCGCGGGAGGGCGCTCGCGTGGCAGTGAACGACCTGAACGAATCCGGCGCGAAGGAGACCGCGAACCAGCTGGCCGGCCGCGATCACCTGGTGCTCGCGGGGGACGTATCGGATTCAGCGCGGGTCGCGGCGATGTTTGCGGAGGTCGAGCGAGCGTGCGGGCGCCTGGACGTGCTGGTGAACAACGCGGGCGTCGATCACGTGCCCGGCGACGGTCTCGACCAGCTCGGCGCCGGCGGCTCGCAGATCCTGCGCATGGGCGACGACGGCTGGGGCCGCATGCTGGCGATCCACCTGAACGGTGCCTTCTACTGCGCGCGCGAAGCGGTGAAGCGCATGCTGCCGGCGAAGTCGGGCTCGATCATCAACATGTCGAGCATCGCCGGGCTCGGCGGCCTCGGAACCCTGCACTACTCGACCGCGAAGGCGGGCCTGCTCGGCTTCACGCGCGCGCTGGCGCGCGACCTCGGCCGCCACGGCATCCGCGTCAATGCGATCTGCCCGGGCGCGATCGACACGCCGATGTCCCGCCGCATCCCGGAGCCGATGCTGAAGCCGCTCGTCGCGATGACCCCGCTCGGCCGCATCGGCCAGCCGGACGACATCGCCGCCGCCGCGCTCTACTTCGCCAGCGACGACTCGGGCTTCGTCACCGGCCAGTGGCTGTCGCCGAACGGCGGCATCCACATGGCTTAGCGAGCGCCCGAAGGGCGCGCGCAGCGAGGCGAAGCCGAGCGAAGATCAGAGCACGGACCTGGCACGCGACGAGCACGAACTGCGCCGGCGCGCGACCGTCTCCCGAGGAGGATTCCATTCCATGTACATCGCCATGAACCGCTTCCGCATCGCGCGCGGCCGGGAAGAGGTCTTCGAGGACCTCTGGCGCAAGCGCGACTCGCAGCTCGACGGCGTCCCCGGCTTCCAGGAGTTCCACCTGCTGCGGGGTCCGTCCGACGACGCGGCCACGCTCTACGCCTCGCACTCCGTGTGGGAGTCGCACGCCGCCTTCGTGGCGTGGACGGAGTCGGAGAACTTCCGCAAGGCGCACGCGCAGGCGCGCGCGCCGCAGGGGACCTACCTCGAGCACCCGCGCTTCGAGGGCTTCGAGGTCGTGCTCTAGCCCGACACGCTCGCGGCGCGAGCGCATACGTCGGAAAGCCAATGGACGGTCGCGGCCGCCCTCGGGTAGAGCGGGCTTCAGACGGGCTCCGGACCCCCGCTCCGAGATCGGAGTGGGCGGCCGGGCCGCTCCAGCCAGGAGACGAACCATGGCGATCCGATCTCTCTCCGCAGCCCTCGTTCTCGGAGCCGCGTGCTTCCTGTTGGGCTCGACCCCCGCGCAGGCGTCGCGCTCCGGCTCGGCACGCGTCTGCTCCGCGGTCGCGAGCACGCAGGCCCAGGCCTGTCAGGCCGACATCCGGGACAACCTGTTCGAGGCCCAGGCCCTGTGCATCAACGGTCCGGAGGAGGCGCGCCGCGACTGCCAGCGCGAGGCCCAGCAGGAATTCAAGGACGCCGCCGACGAGTGCGGCAATCAGCGCGACGCCCGGGACGAGCTGTGCGACGCACTTGGAGAAGGCCGCTACGCGCCGGACTTCGATCCGGGGTCGTTCACGCAGACCTTCGCCAGCCCGAACCCCTACTTCCCCCTCTCGGTCGGCGACCACTGGAAGTTCGTCCTCACGAACGGCGACGGAGCGACGGACGACATCGACGTCCTCGATGCGACCAAGCGGATCGAGGGCGTGACCTGCGCCGTGGTCCACGACGTCGTGAAGGACGATGCGGGCAGACCCACCGAGGACACCCAGGACTGGATCGCCCAGCGGAACGACGGCGGGCTGGACTACTGCGGAGAGATGACCGAGACCCTGGGATACTTCCCGGGCGACGACCCGGTGGCGCCCGAGCGGCTCGACATCGAGGGCTCGTGGAAGACCGGCGTCGACGGCGCGCTACCGGGCACGTTGTTCCCGGCCACGCCCACCGTGGGTGCCGTCTACCGGCAGGAGTGGCTGCCCGGCACCGCCGAGGACGCTGCCGAGGTCGTCTCGACGACCTACACCTTCGGCAACGACGCGACTCTCGACGACCACGTGCCGGCGGCGCTCGCCCAGCTTCTCTGCACCCAGCAGCACCCCTGCGTGGTCACGAAGGAGTTCTCACCGCTCGAGCCGGACACTTTCGAGCGCAAGTACTACGCGCAGGGCATCGGCCAGTGGCTGGGCGTGACCCCCGACACCGGCGAGGTGGACCGGCTGACCGCGTGCAACGTCGACCCGCGTTGCGCGTCACTGCCGCAGCCCTGAGCCAGTCCTAAGCTCTGGGGCGGATGATCGGCGACTCGCTCGATCCGAGGACGCGCCGCATCGCGCTGGTCGCGATCGTGGGCGGCGTGGCCCTGATGCTGCTGCTCGAGTGGATCGAAGAGCCGCACATCTCGGCGCTCGGTCTGCTGCTCGAGCTCGTCGACATCCTGCCCGTGGTGCTGACCAGTGTCGGCGTCGTACTGCTCTTCCAGATCACCGGACGTCAGCGCGAGGAGAACGCGAAGGTGATCCGCGACCTCGAGCTCGCGCGCGCGCAGGGTCAGCGCTGGCGCACGGAGGCGCGCGGGTACCTGAACGGGCTCGGCCAGGCGATCGAGGCGCAGTTCTCGCGTTGGAACCTGACCGAAGCGGAGCGCGAGGTCGCGCTGCTCTTGCTGAAGGGGCTCTCCCTGAAGGAGATCGCGACCGTGCGCGCCGTCAGCGAGCGCACGGTGCGCGAGCAGGCCCGGGCGATCTACTCGAAGTCGGGGCTGACGGGCCGCGCGTCGCTCTCGGCGTTCTTCCTCGAGGATCTGCTGGCGCCGATCGAAGGCGTGGAATAGCGAGCCCCTAGATCGCGCGGGCTTTTCCAACCCAATAGGGATCGCGCAGCCGCCGCTTGTAGAGCTTCCCGTTCGGGTCGCGCGGCATCTCGGCGGTGTAGTCGATCGTCTTCGGCGTCTTGAACTTCGCGAGGCGCTCGCGGCAGAAGCCGAGCAGCTCCTCCGTGAGCGCGGGGCCCGCGCTGACGCCCGGCGCCGGCTCGACGACCGCCTTCACCTCCTCGCCCCACTCCTCGTGCGGGATGCCGAAGACCGCGACGTCGCCGACCTTCGGATGCGTCAGCAGCACGTTCTCGATCTCGGCCGGATAGATGTTGGCGCCGCCCGAGATGATCATGTCGATCTTGCGATCGCACAGGAAGAGGTAGCCGTCCTCGTTGAGATAGCCGACGTCGCCGACGGTGAAGTAGACCGAGTCGCCGACCTGCGCGCGGTTCTTCTTCGTCTTCTGCTCGTCGCCCTTGTACTCGAAGGCGGCGGTGGGACCGAGCTTCATGTAGACGGTGCCCTGCTGGCCCGTCGGCACGGGCTTGTTCTCGTCGTCGAGGATCCGGATCTCCGCGTTGGGCCACGGGCGCCCGACGGTGCCCGGATAGTTCATCCACTCCTGCGGCGTGACCAAGGTGCCGCCGCCCTCGGTCGCGGCGTAGTACTCGTAGATCGAGTTTCCCCACCACTCGATCATCCGGCGCTTCACGTCTGGAGGGCAGGGCGCCGCGGCGTGGATCATGCAACGCGTGGAGGTGACGTCGTACTTGCGACGCCGCTCCTCGGGCAGCAGCAGCAGGCGGTGGAACTGCGTCGGAACCATGTGGCTGGTGGTGACGCGGTACTTCGCGATCAGGCGCAGCATCTCCTCGGCGTCCCACTTCTCCATCAACACCACGCTGTGGCCGAGATGGAGCGACGCGCCCGAGTAGACGAGCACCGCGGTGTGGTAGAGCGGCGAGCCGCAGATGTGGACGTTCCCGTCCTCGGGCTTTATGCCGAACATCTGCCAGACGACCGCCATCATCTGCGCGATCAGATCCGGCTCGATCTCCGGCGGCGCGAGCGGGCGCCGCACGCCCTTCGGCTTGCCGGTCGTGCCGGACGTGTAGTTCATCACGGTGCCGGCGGAGCGCTGCGCGGGCACCCCGTCCGGCTGTCCCGCGATCAGATCCGAGAACGGGCGGAAGCCCTCGACCTTCCCGATCGAGAAGCGCGCGTCCTTCGGGAAGTCGATCTCCTCGGCCGCGGTGCGGCAGACCTGCGCGATGCGCTCGTGCCCGATGAATGCCTTCGCGCCGGAGTCGGCGACGATGTAGGCGATCTCGGGGCCGGCGAGGTGCCAGTTGATCGGCGTGAGGTAGAAGCCCGACTGGAGGCACGCGAGGTAGAGCGCGTAGAACTCGGAGCAGTTCGGCAGCGCGACCGCGACGGCGTCGCCGCGCTCGAGTCCCAGCGCGCGCAGCCCGTGGACGATGCGGTTGCAGAGCGAGAGCAGCTCGCCACGCGTCCACTCGCGTCCCTCGGGATCGACGAGCGCGAGCTTCGAGGGACTTCGCTGCGCGTGGGACCAGAAGCCTTGCTCGGCCATGCGGGGGACTCCTTCGAGCTCGATCGGGCGGGCATTCTAGCCGCACGATGCGCGTCTACAGCGTCGGGCACTCGAACCTGCGGGCCGACGACTTCGCGGCGCTGCTGCGCGAGGCTGGAATTGCCGCCGTCGCAGACGTGCGCCGGCAGCCGGCGTCGCGGCGCTTCCCGTGGTTCTCGAAGCGCGCGCTCGCGGTGTCACTGGAAGAAGCGGGCGTGACTTACCTGTGGCTCGGCGACGGACTCGGTGGGCGCATGCAGCCGGGCCGCGACGACGCGCGCTCGCCGAGCCGCGCGCTGCGGGATCCGGCGCTGCGCGCCTTCGCCGACGCCCAGGGCACGCCCGCCTTCGAGCGCGACCTGGCGCTGCTGCTCGAGCAGGCGCGCTGCGCGCCGACGGCGGTGATGTGCGCGGAGGGCAACTGGCGCGCCTGCCACCGGCAGATCCTCTGCGACGTGCTGGTGGCGCGCGGCTGCGAGGTAGTGCATCTACGGCGCGGCGTCGCGCCGGAGCCGCATGCGCTGTCGCCGGCTGCGCGCGTCGAGGGCGAGCGGGTGACGTATCCGGTGCTCCTCTAGCCAGCCGGCTGCGTCCTGCTCCATCCCTTCAGGTGCGGCGCCATGAAGACCACGCGCAGCTTCATCGACTCGTGCAGCCAGCGGTCGCCGTCGCGCACGTAGCGGTCGTCCTCGACACCGGCCATCCACATCGGCGTGCCGTCGGTGGCCGTGCAGGGCGCGAGGATGTCCCAGGTCCCGTGCGCGCGATCGCCGTCGACCTCGATGTGGGGCTTCACGAAGAAGTGCCAGGAGAAGCGCAAGGTCGGCTGGAGGAAGCGCTCGCGGATCGCCTCGCGGCCGCGGCACTCGCCGAGTCCCGCGCCGCCGTCCCACACGGCGTCCTCGCTGAAGAGCGCGGCGATCCGAGTGGCGAGCACCTCGAGCTCCGGACCGCTCTTCGGGCCGCGCCGGTCGTAGCGCGCGTCGACGAGCTGTCCGTAGCGCGCCTTCAGCCGATGGATCTCCTCGATGTCCTCGACCGCGCGGAGGCGACGTTCCAAGGTGTCGATCCGGCGCGCGAGCGCCGCGGCGTCCTGCATGCGTCTCCTAGATCCTGCGCCCCGTGCCGGCCCAGTAGGGGTCGCGCAGCAGGCGCTTGTAGAGCTTCCCGGTCGGGTGGCGCGGCAGCGACTCGACGAAGTCGACCGAGCGCGGTGCCTTGTAGCCGGCGAGTCGCTCGCGACAGTAGGCGACGAGCTCGCGCTCGAGCTCGGCGCCGCCCGTTCGCCCCGGCGCGAGCTGCACCGCGGCCTTCACCGACTCGCCGAACTCCTCGTCCGGAATTCCGAAGACCGCGGCGTCGAGCACGGCCGGGTGGTCGCAGAGCACGCCCTCGATTTCGGCCGGATAGATGTTGACGCCGCCCGAGATGATCATGTCGATCTTCCGGTCGCAGAGGAAGAGATGGCCGTCGGCGTCGACCCTGCCGACGTCGCCCGTCGTGAAGACGCCCGGCTCGAGGTGCGCGGCCTTCGTCTTCTCCGGGTCCTTGTGGTACTCGAAGTCGGCGCCGCCGCGGTTGCGGAAGTAGATCTGGCCCTCCTCGCTGACACGAGCCAGCGAGCCGTCCTCGCGCACGATCCGGAGCTCGATCGCGTCGAGCGGCTGCCCGACGCTGCCGGGCTTCGCGAGCCAGGATGCGGAGTCGATGCGCGTGACGAGCGCACCCTCGGTCGAGCCGTAGTACTCGAAGATCTTCGGTCCCCACCACTCGATCATGCGCCGCTTGACGTCGGGCGGGCAGGGCGCCGCGCCGTGCCAGACCGCGACGAGGCTGCTGCCGTCGAAGCGCGCGCGCGCGGCGTCGTCGAGGCGCAGCAGGCGCACGAACTGCGTCGGCACCAGGTGCACGTTGGTGACGCGGTGGCGGTCGATCAGCGCGAGCGTCTCGGCGGCGTCGAAGCGGTGCCGGGTCACGATGCTCTGCCCCACGACGAGCGGCAGCAAGGAGAACGCCCACTGCGCCGAGTGATACGCCGGACCGACGACGAGCGCCGTGCCGTCCGCCGGCAGCTCGAGCGCGCCGAGGATCCCGGCGCCGACGAGCTTCAGCACGGCCGGGGGCGCGCCGAGGCGGAAGTGCGAGTTCACGACGCCCTTCGGCCGCCCGGTGGTGCCGGAGGTGTAGAACATGGGACCGCCGAGTCCGGGCTCGCCCGCCGGTCCGGCGGGCGCCGCCGCGAGCAACGCCTCGTAGTCCGCGAAGCCTTCGGCGCGCGCGCCGATCAGCGCGCGCAGGCGGAGCGGCGGACAGTCCGCGCGCGCGACGCAGGCCGTCGCCGCTTCGGCGAAGCGACCGTCGGCGACGAGCGCGACGGCGTCGGAGTTGCCGAGCACGTACGCGATTTCCTCCGGCGCGAAGTGCCAGTTGATCGGCACGTAGCGCCAGCTCGCGTGCGAGGCCGCGAGCATGAGCTCGTAGAGCTCGCGACGGTTTCCGGACAGGATCGCCAGCGTGTCGCCCGCGCGAAGTCCCGCGGCGCGCAGTGCATGCATCGCGCGGTCGACGCGCGCATCGAGCTCGCGCCACGAGGTCGAGCCGGACTCGTCGCAGAGAGCGGGCGCGTCGGCGCGGCGCTCGGCATGCGGGGCGATCAGCTCGGCCATCCGGTCCTCCGGCATCGGCAGCATACCTGTGAACTTCGCTCGGCTTCGCCTCGCTGCGCGTCGGCCGACTTTCGTCGGCCTCCTTGCCCTTGCTTCGTCGGCTGGAACGTGTTGCAATCGCGCCCCGTTCATTCCGATTCGAAGGAGAAATCCCGTCATGAAGGCAGCGATCCTCTGGGAGCTCGGCAAGGATCTCGAGGTGCGAGGCGACGTCGGCGTGACGGGGCTCGGCCCGAACGACGTGCACGTCAAGGTGGTGTCGAGCGGCGTCTGCCACTCCGACGTCTCGGTGCAGAACGGAACGATCCCGCTGATGCTCCCCGCGGTGCTCGGCCACGAGGGCGCGGGCATCGTGCAGGAGGTCGGCAAGGGCGTGAACGGGCTCGCCCCGGGCGACCACGTGATCCTCTCCTTCACGCCCGCCTGCCGCGTCTGCCGTTCCTGCATGCGCGGCCAGTCGTATCTCTGCGAGACGACGATGCAGATGATGATGTCGCCGCACTTCAAGGTCGGTGACAAGGTGATCGGCGGCATGACGGGCTGCGGCACCTTCGCGCAGGAGATGATCGTGCCCGAGGGCGCCGCGATCAAAGTCGACAACGACATCCCGCTCAACGTGGTGTCGCTGATCGGCTGCGGCGTGACCACCGGCGTCGGCGCGGCGATCAACACCGCGCAGATCAAGCCCGGCTCGTCCGTATGCGTGATCGGCTGCGGCGGCGTCGGCATCGCGGCGATCCAGGGCGCGCGCATCGCGGGCGCCGCCGAGATCCTGGCCGTCGACACCTTGCCGAAGAAGCTCGAGATGGCCAAGAAGTTCGGCGCCACGCACGGCGTGCAGCCGAAGGACCTCGAGGACGCGAAGAAGACGATCACGGGCGGCGAGGGCTTCGACTACGCGCTCGAATGCGTCGGCCACCCGCAGACGATTCGCGCCACCTACGATGCGGTTCGCCGCGGTGGCACGGCGGTGATCGTCGGCGTCGGGCGCATGGACCAGAAGATCGAGTTCAGCGCGTTCGAGTTCTTCTACGCCGACAAGACGCTGCGCGGCTCGATGTACGGCTCGGCGAACGTCCGCACCGACTTCCCGCGCCTGCTGCGCCTCTGGAAGGCCGGCAAGCTCGACCTCGAGGGCATGATCAGCCGCCGCATCAAGCTCGAAGAGATCAACGACGCCTTCCGCGCGATGCAGGCGGGCGAAGTGATCCGCTCCGTCATCGACTACAACTAGAGCCCATCTCAGAAATCTGGACCGAGCAACGCGCGCGGATTCGGCCCGAGCCCAAGGCGCGAAATCGCAGCCATATCGGGCGATACGGCGAGATTTCGCAACGCAGGGATCGGGACGAAGACGCGAGCGAGGCGACGGGAGGATTTTTGAGATGGGCTCTAGGCTGCAACGCCACATCTGGCCGCATCTGCTTCGTTGCGCTCCCTCGGCCCTGCTCGACGTACGCTCGAGTACGTCTCCGCGGGCGAGGGAACCGCGCCTCGCATCTGCAGCCATCTGCGGCGTTTCGCGGGAATTGCCGCGAGCGCTCCTGACTGAATGCCCAACATTCGTTGGCTCCTCTCGCTGATCACGCGCGTGCAGCGGTGGCTCTACCTCCGCACGAACGGCGCGATCGGCGCGTCGATCTTCGGCATCACGATGCTGCTGCTGACGACGGTCGGCAGGAAGAGCGGCCGCGAGATCCAGATCCCGCTGCTCTACATCGAGGACGGCGACCGGCTCGTGATCGTCGCCTCGAACGCTGGCGACGCGCGCCATCCCGCGTGGTGGCGCAACCTGGAGGCGCATCCGCGCGCCCGCGTGCAGGTGCGCGGGGAGCGCTTCGACGTGATCGCCCACACGGCCGACGCGGCCGAGCGCGCGCGACTCTGGCCGCGCCTGCTCGCGACCTACCGCGACTACGCGCGCTACGAGCGCAACACCGCCGCGTCGCGCGAGATTCCCGTCGTCGTGCTGGAGCGCGCGACCGCCGCATGAGCGCGCAGGGCCTCGGCCGCCTGGTCGACCTGGCGCTCCAGCTCGAGGCGGATGCGCAGCGGCCGGCGGCGGAGCTGCGCCGCCGCGACCGCGCGCTCGGACGCGAGCTCGCGGGCGCGGGCCTGCGCGGCGACGCCTGGGTCGAGGTCTGGCTCGAGCGCGTGCGACCTCCGGCGCCTGACGGCGCCGGCGCGCGCAGCGCCCGCGCGGTGCGCGGACTCTCGGCGCTGCTCGCGGCGTTCGGAGCCACGCTCGGCTCCGGCGCGGCGGCGGCGCTCTTCCACTACGACGGCACGCATCCCGTGAACGTCGTGCGCGTGATCGCCTTCTTCGTCGGCCTCCAGCTGCTGCTGCTCGCGGGCACCGCGCTGCTGCTGCTCGGCGGCCGCTGGCGCCGCTTCGTGCCGGGCCTCGAGCTGGCGCAGGACGTGCTCTCGCTCGCGAGCCCGGGACGCTGGCTGCGCGCGCTCCAGCGCCTGCTGCCGGCGGCGCAGCGCGACGCCTTCGCGCGCGCGGGCGCGCTCGCGCTGCGACACCGACGCCTGTACGCCGAGGTCGAGCGCTGGACCTGGCTCTGCGCCTCGCAGCTCTTCGGCGTGTCGTTTCACCTGGCGGCGCTCGGGACGGCGCTCGGCCTCGTCGTCTTCACCGACCTCGCCTTCGGCTGGTCGACCACCTTGACGCTCGATCCGCGCACCCTCGAGCACCTGACGCACGCGCTGGCGACGCCGTGGGCGCGGCTCTGGCCCGACGCCGTGCCGTCGTCCGAGCTGATCGCCGCGACGCAGTACTTCCGCGGCGGTCCGCACATCGTGCGCGATCCGATGTCGAGCGCGCCGTGGTGGCGCTTCTGCGCGGCCTGCATGGTGGTCTACGGCCTGGTGCCGCGGGCCGCGCTGCTCGGCTTCGGGCGCTACCGACTGCGCCGCGCGGTGCGACGCACCTTCGTGCACCAGCCGGCCGTGCTGGCGCTGCGCGATCGCCTCGAGCACGCAGTCGTCGAGACGACGGCCGATGCCGCCGAGGCGCCGCCTGCGCCGCGAGATACCCGCGCGCGGCCCGCAGCCTCGGCGCCCGCGCCGGGCCAGCGCTGCGCGGCGCTCGCGTGGTCTGGATTCCCGTTCGACGTCGACGCCTCGTGTCGCCTCGTCGGGCTCGTCGCGAGGTCGCAGCGGCGGGCGGGCGAGGGCGCGCTCTCGGAGGACGCCGCCGCGATCGAGGCGCTGCGGCGCGAGCCTTCGGACGAGATCGTCGCGGTGCTGGTCAAGGCGTGGGAACCGCCGCTACTCGAGCTGATGGACTTCCTGCGCGAGCTGCGCGCGACGCTCGGCGACGGGCGCGTCGTCGCGCTCGTGCCGCTGGCGCAGGCGCCGGACGGGGCGCCGGTCGTGCCGCGCGCCGCGGCGCTCGGTCCCTGGCGGACGGCGGTGGAGCAGAGTGCCGATGCATGGCTCGTGCTGCACGCGCCGGAGCGCGAGCAATGACCGCGACGACGCCGACCTTCGCGGTCGTCGGCCACCCGAACAAGGGGAAGTCGAGCATCGTCTCCACGCTCGCGCAGGACGACTCGGTCCGCATCGCGCCCGAGCCCGGCACGACGCGCGCGTGCCGGCGCTACCCGATGAAGCTCGACGGCCGCGTGCAGTACGCGCTCGTCGACACGCCGGGCTTCCAGCGCGCGCGGCGCGCGCTCGCCTGGATGCGCGAGCGCGAGACGCGCGCCGACCTCCACCGGACGGTGGTGGAGTCGTTCGTCGCGGCGCACCGGGGCACGGGTCGCTTCGAGGACGAGTGCGAGCTGTTGACCCCCGTGCTCGAGGGCGCCGGCATCCTCTACGTGGTGGACGGGTCGGTGCCGTACGGGCCCGAGTACGAGCCCGAGATGGAGATCCTGCGCTGGACCGGCGAGCCCTCGATGGCGCTGATCAACCCGATCGGCGAGGCGGACCACGTCGAGTCCTGGCGGGCCGCGCTCTCGCAGTACTTCAAGATCGTGCGCATCTTCGATGCCTTGACGGCGCCCTTCGAGAAACGGCTCGAGCTGCTGCAGGCCTTCGGCGCGCTGCGTGAGGAGTGGCGTGCGCCGCTCGAGCAGGCGGTGCGCGCGCTCTCGCAGGAGCGGGCGCAGGTGCGCGAGCGCGTCGCGCGCGCGATCGCCGAGCTGCTGGCGGACGAGCTCACGCTCTCGGTCTCGAAGCGCCTGCCCGAAGGGGTCGACGCGCGCCAGCCCGAGGCGGCGCTCGAGCGCGAGTACCAGGAGGCGCTGCGCGAGCGCGAGCGAAAGGCGCGGGCGCAGGTCGAGGAGGCCTACGGCCACCACGAGATCGAGCGGAGCGAGGAGTCCTTCAGCCTGCTCGACCAGGATCTCTTCTCGGTCGAGCACTGGGTGCTGTGGGGACTGCGGCGGCGTCAGCTCGTCGCGACCGGCGCGGCCGGCGGCGCGCTGGTCGGCGGCGCGGTCGACGCCGCGGTCGGCGGCGCGTCGATCTTCCTCGGCACGCTCTTCGGCGCGGCCGCCGGCGGCGCGGCCGCGCTGTGGTCGAGCTTCCGGCTCGAAAAGGCGCGCATCCAGGGTCTGCCGCTCGGCGGCCGCGAGCTCCGCTGCGGCCCGACGCGCAACCGCAACTTCCCGTGGGTCGTGCTCGGGCGCGCGCTGCACCACAACGCGCGCCTCGCCGGGCGCACGCACGCGGACCGCGGCGCGCTGGCGCTCGAGCCGGGCACGGGTCCCGGCTGGGCCGATCGCATCGACCGCGAACGGCGCGCCGCGCTCGAGCGCTGCTTCGCGCGCCTGCGAGATGGCGACACCGACCCCGCGCTCGTGCAGGATCTGGCGGAGCTGCTCGCGCCGATCGTCGCGCAGGCCGACGTCGCGCCGGGAATCGGATAGGCCGGGGGACGCGTTGGAGCCGGGCTTCGTGCTGTCGACCGTTCGAGCGCTCGCCGACGGCGAGGAGCCGTTCCTCGCCGCGCTCGAGCGCCGCGACGGTCTCGACGCCTCCGCCTACGCGGACGCGCTCGAGCGACAGCGCCTCGTGCCGTGGGTCGAGCCGGCGGTGCTCTCGCCGCAGGGGCGTGCCAGGCTGCCCGCGGCGCTCGTCGCGGCCGTCGAGTCGGGGAGCGACGCGCGACGGCGTCGCTTTGCCGAGGTCGTGGCCGAGATGCTGGAGGTCGAGGACGCCTTCGCGCGCGCGGGACTGGCCTGCCGGCACCTGAAGGGCGTGTCCTTCGGGCGCCGCTTCTACGGCGACCCGCGCCGGCGACACCAGCGCGACGTCGACGTGCTCGTGCGCGGAACCTCGCGCGACGCGGCGCTCGCGGCGCTCGAGGGCATCGGCTACGCGCGCGAGCCCGGGGTGATCACGGAGGGCGTGGTGCGATGGGGGCTCCGCCGCGGTTACGCGGCCGTGGATCTCCACTGGAATCTCCGCCGCCGCGCGCGCCGCCGCGTCGACGCCGAGGACCTCTTCGCCGACCCGGTCCGCTTCGAGGTCGAAGGGCGCGCGCTCCAGACGGTCTCGGACGACGCGACCCTCGTCTTCCTGCTGCTCTCGCTCTGCGGCGACCTGCGGCGCGGCGCCTGCGGGATCCGGCACCTGCTCGATCTCCACCTCGTGCTGCGCGGCCTCGCGCCCGCGTTCGACGCCGAGGCGTTCTTCGCCAGGCGCGAGCGGCAGCGCCTGCTGATGCCGTGCGTGAACGTGCTCGCGGTCTTTCTCGCGCTCTGGCGCGCGGCGCAGGAATTCCCCGCGCTCGCCGAATCGCTACTGCGCCGCAGGCAGCTCGTCCGGATCCGCAGCGCGGACGAAGCGCTCGCGCTGCTCACCGCGAACGGCGACAGCGACGCGGGGCGCCGCTGGTTCCGGCGCGCCTATCCCTACGACGCCTTCGACGACTGGGCGCGCAGCCTGACGATCGATCTCGGCTTCACGCTGTCGCGCTGGCTGCCTTCGCGGCGCTTCCGCCTCGCGGACGCCGAGCCGAGCGGGCTGCGCGCGCCGTGACCGAGCGCGCGTGCCCCGCCTGGTACCACGAGGACAACGTCTTCCGCACGCGGCGCCGCATGGACCGCGCGCACCGACCGATCGTCGCGCTCGCCTGCCGCACGCTTCGCGGGCGCGGCGGCGACGTGATCGACCTCGGCTGCGGCAACGGCGCGCTGCTCGCGAAGATCCGCGCGCTCGAGCCGGCCGCGACGCCGTTCGGCGTCGAGCGCGATCCGCTGCGGGTCGCGCATGCGCGCGTGCTGCTGCCCGACTTCGCCGATCACTTCTTCGCGGCCGACCTCGGCTGGCATCCGCTGCTCGGGAGCGAGCGGCGCTTCGCGCTCGCGATCCTGTCGCCGCGGCGCCTCCAGGAGGCCGAGTCCGCCGCGGCGGAGCGCCTGCGCGCCTGGCTCCGCGCGCGCTGCGATCGGCTCCTCGTGTACGCCTACGGCAGCGGGCGGACCGAGTTCGGCGACCTGGCCGGCTTCGCGCGCGCCGTGGGAATCGAGCTCGAAGGTGGTGAGGGAAGGGCGCGCGCTGCGCTCGCGCGGCGCTGGTGAGCCGACGCGACGCGCGTGGCGCGGTCAGGGGGCCGGCGCTCGCAGATTCCGCGCCGTGTCGGCGAGGCGTTGGCGCTCGTCCATCCAGCGCAGCACCGGCTCCGGGTAGAAGGTCTTGATCGCGAGGTCGTAGACGAGCCGGCCGCGCGGGGAGAGCTCGAGCCGATCTCCGTGGTCCTCGACGATCTCCGCGCGCCGCAGCTTCGCGAGCGGCGGCGCGAAGTCGTCGTCGAAGCGCGTGCCGAAGGCGCGCTCGTAGTCGGCGCGCACGAGCGGGCGCCCGTCGCCGAGCGTCAGGGTGAGGTGCCGGAGGCGACGCTCGCCGGCGTCGAGGCGGCGCATCTCCTCGACCGGGCTGTCGCCGCGCTCGATGGCTTCGAGGTAGTCGCCGTACTGCTTGCGGTTGCGGGTGATCGCGCCGCGAAGGCGCGAGCGTGCGCTGACGCCGACGCCGTACTGATTGCCCCAGCCCGTGTCGTCGCGGAAGCGGCGCGCCGCGTCGGCCGCGGTCGCCGGGTCGCGGCGCTGGAAGGTGTGCCAGCGGGTCTGGCGGAAGCCGCAGGCCTCGGCGACGTCGCGCGCGGTCTCGCGCCAGCGGATCGCGCGCGTGAGGTCGAGGCGCGCCTCGCGGGGGATCCGGCGCGCGATCGCGGTGTGCTCGTTGACGCGCAGGTTGTAGCAGGTGACCGAGTGGACCCCGAGGCGCGCCACGGTCTCGAAGTCGGCGCGGAAGCCTTCGTGGGTCTGGCCCGGCAGCCCGTAGATCAGGTCGACGTTCACGAAGAAGCCGGCGCCGACGAGCTTTTCCAGCGCGCGCGTCACCTGCGCCAGGTCGTGGCGACGGTGCGTCGCCTCCAACACCTGCGGCTCGTTCGTCTGCACGCCGAGGCTCACGCGCTCGATGCCGTGCCGCCGGAGCGCCTGCACGTGGCCATCGCCGACCGACTCGGGCGAGCACTCGACCGTGCTGACCTGCGTCCCGCGCACGACGCGCGCGAAGATCGCCGCGAGCAGGCGGTCGAGCAGCTCCGGAGGCAGCGCGCTCGGCGTGCCGCCCCCGACGTAGAGCTGCGCGAGGGATGTTCCGGGTGGGATCCACGACAGCTCGCGCTCGAGCACGGAGACGTAGCGGGCCATCTCGACGGCGTCCGGGACCGCGCGCGTGGCGTAGAAGCAGAAGCTGCACTTGTAGTTGCAGAAGGGGACGTGGGCGTAGACGCCGAGCGGTCCAGCCGGCGGCTCGCCGCGATCGGCGCCTCGCGCCGATGCGAAGACCGGCGCGGACATCGGATAGATGTTGGGCGGCGCGTAGCTCACCTGCGCCAGCTCGCCCACCGCCTCGAAGAGCCGCTCGATCTCGGTGTCCGGGAGCGCGGCTCGCTCCTGCGTCACATCCCCTCCGATCGAGGCCGGCGACGCTAGCCGCGCTCGTCATGTTCTGGTAGCGGTATCGCGCCTCGGCCCGGTCTGATCGCGAGACGCTCGCGGCTGCCGGCGAAGGGAGTCGTCGACTGGGCCCTACACCGCTCGTCCTCTGCGCCGCGATGCCCTTCGGATATGGCCCGGCGGCCAAGCTGCTCTCGCTGGCGCGGCGTCTGCGCGGGTCGCTGCGGCTCGTGTTCGTCGGCGAGGGCTCTGCGCTCGAGCTGGTCTCGCGCTGCCCGCGCGACTTCGAGGCGGTGATCGCCGCGAGCCCGCTGGCGGCCGAGTCGCAGCGCCGGGTGCGCGAGGCCGACGCGGTGCTCTCGGTGATGGATCGCGGCGCGGGAGCCGCCGCGGATCGCGCGGGCCGCCCTCTCTTCGTCGTGGACAGCCTCCTCTGGATGCGCGCGGAGATCCCGGAGTCGCTGCGCGGCGCGCGCGTCTACTTCGCGCAGGCCTTCCCGGCGCCCGAGCCGTCACCCTGCGAGCCGTCTCCCATGTGGGTCGGACCGCTCATCGCGCCGCACGCGCAGGCCGGGCCGCGCGGCGGGGATCTGGTCGTGAATCTCGGCGGCAGCGCGGCGCCCGACGACCGCCGCGCGCTGTTCGCCGCCTACGCGCGCCTCGCGCTGCGCGCCGTCGTCGCCGCGGGGCTGCTGGAGCGCTTCGAGCGGGTGCGCGTGATCGGCGGCCAGCCCGCGATCGCCGCGCTCTCCGGGGTCGCGGAGGATCCGCGCATCGAGTGCGGCTCGCTCTCGCCGGAGGACGCGCGCGCGTGCACGGCGGGCGCGGCCGCGCTGCTGACCGCGCCCGGGTTGACGGCCACGCTCGAGGCCTTCTGCGATCGCACTCCCACCTGGTTCCTGCCGCCGCAGAACTACAGCCAGTGGTGCAGCTTGCGGCGCCTGCGCGCGCGCGGCCTCGCCGACGGCGCCTTCCACTGGGAGGACGAGGCGGCGGCGCCGCGACTTTCCGAGCGGCTGCCCGCCGCCGCGCACGCGGCCGCGGCCGAGCCGATCCGGCGCGCCTGCGAGGACCCGCGGGTGATCGCTCGGGTGGCGGCGTCTCTCGAAGGTGTCGGACGCGAGGGCGGCGAGCGCGCCGCGCGACAGGCCGCGTTCTTCCGATCGCTCGGCCCCTGCGGTCTCGACCAGATCGCGGTGAGCCTTCGCCGGCTCGCGCGCCCGGATTCGCGCGCGGCCGCGCCTTCGCCCCGAAGCCCCATCTCGAGGAGCCAGTCATGGACGTCGTGAGGATCTCCCTGCTGCGCGGCGTGTGTCAGACGCCCGCGTACGTCGCCGAAGCGCGCGGCCTGTTCGCGGCCGCGGGCCTCGAAGCCCGGGTCGACGTCGCGCCGACGGCCTGGGTCGTGCCGCAGCGCATGGCCGAGGGCTCGCTCGACTTCGCGGTCCTGCCGTGGACGCGCGTGGCGGCGGCCGCCGCCGAGGGCGAGGACCTGATCGCGGTCTGCGGCAGCGGCTGCGAGGAGGTCGCGCTCGTCGTGCGGCCGGGGCTCGAGCTCGCCGCGGTGCGCTCGGTCGCGGTGCCGCACGAGGGCGGCATGAAGGACCTGACGGCGGCCGGGCTGATGAAGTCGCTCGACGTCGAGACGACGATCCGCCTGCCGTCGGGCGACGCCGCGATCGTCGCGTTCCTCGGCGGCGCCGACGCCGCCGTGATGGTCGAGCCGTACGCGACGTTGCTCGAGATGCGGGGGCTCGGGCGCGTCTTGCGGCGCACCGGCGACGTCTGGCGGGGCGCACCGGGGTGCAGCCTCGCGACGACGCGCCGCCTGCTGCGCGAGCGCCCCGGCACGGTGCGCGCGGTGGTGCGCGCGTTCGTGGCGGGCGCGCAGCACGTCCACGCGCAGCCCGACGACGCCGCGGCGATCGCGAGCCGCTACATCGGGGTCGGCGCGGACGTCTGCCGCCGCGCCTTCGACGCGAACCGTCCCAACGTGCGCGCGCTCCACGAGCACGAGGCGATGGATCGCGTGCTCGATCTGATGCTCGAGCTCGGCTACCTGAGCGAGAAGCCGAAGGACTTCACCGACCTGCGCTTCGTCGAAGAACTCCTCTCTGCTCGTTAGTCGAGGAGGGTGCGCAGTTCGGCGAGCAGGTCGCCGCGGTAGGCGTCCGCGCCGAGCCGGCACTCGAAGGCCGGCACGCGCCCCGCGAGGCGGCCGCACGCCTCGCGCTCGACCCGGGCGGGGAGCGTCTCGCGCCGCCGGCCCGGGCTGAAGAGCGCCGAGAGCCGTGTGGGGTGCGAGGGCTTCATCAGCGAGCGGCCGAGCCTCGAGCGCGCGGCGGGGGTCGGGAGCGCGCGCAGCTCGAGCCCTCGCGTGCGCGGGTCGATGCGCGGGAAGACGATCGCGCGCACGGGCGCGCTCGCGCGCACCGGGGCGCCGAGCAACGCGCAGAGCTGCGCCGGGCTGATGCCCGGGCGGTCGAAGCCGCGCCGCGCGCGCGGCTCGGGGCGCGCCACGCCGGGACCGCACTCGCGCAGCGTGCGCGCGCGGTCGTAGTGCGCGCGCTCGAAGTCGACGAGCAGTCGTGGGAAGTGCGAGAGCGTGCCGTTGCGCAGCATCACGATCGTCGGCATCGGCGTCGCCGTTGCGGCACGCGTGACGTCGACGAAGACGCGGTCGTTCGAGAGGAAGGCGCCGCCGCAGGCGAGCGCGTGCACGAGCAGGCTGGTCTTGCCCGAGCGCTTCGGCCCGCAGATCAGCACCGCGCCGCCGCGATCGGCAAAGGCTGCGCCATGCACGGGGAGCCGGCCCGCTCGCAGCAGCGCCGACACCGCGAGCTCGCGCACCGCGCGCATCAGCGCCACGCGGGGTCGGTCGCCTTCGCGCCGCGCGGCGACGAGGACCTCGCGCGCCGGCGCGTCGACGCCGTGGAGCACCGCGCTGTAGGGATCGCGCACCCACGTGCGGCCGCTCGCGTCTCGCAGGCTCGTATGGCGCGAGAAGCGGCCGTCGAAGCCGAAGCCGTCGAGCGGACGACCGCGCGCCTCGCGCAGCCGCCCCGCGAGCTCCGCGTAGAGCGTCGGCGCGACGCCGAAGAACACGCGATGGTCGGGCCGCCCGGAGGCGCGCTGCGCGAAGGACGGCCCGAGGAACTCCGCCAGCCAGACGAGGCTCGAGGCGTCGTGCGAGAGCACGTCGATCGCGACGGGCCCGTGTCGCAGCCGCAGTCGGGCCGGCGCGTCGCCGACGAGCGCCCGCGCGCCCTCCGGGAACGAGCATCTCGCGCCGTCATGCGACGAGCGCATCGATCTCGCGCAGCGGCAGCCCGACGTCGCCCGTGCGCTCGCGCACGCGGTAGGCGGCGGAGCGCAGCGCGGCGGCCAGGCGCCAGAAGCCCTCGCTCGCCAGGAAGGGATCGGGATCGGAGCGGCGCCGGTAGCCGGCGAGGAAGCGCTCGCGCACGGCGCCTCGGAGCGGCCAGCGGTTCACGCTGAAGCCCGCATCGATCTCGAGCAGGTGCGGACGCACGGTGGTGTTGTCGACGCAGCGCACGCCCCGCGCGTCCACGACGAGATTCTCCGGCGAGAAGTCGCCGTGGTAGAGCCCCCAGCGAGCGGCGAGCGGCGGGCGCGCCTCGAGCTCCGCGGCGATCCGGCGCGCGCGCCCGGACGTCAGGTGCCCCGCCGCACGGATCGCGTCGATCCAGCGCCGGGCCTCCTCGCCGAATCCGGCGAGCCGCGCATCGCGGGCCGGCACGGCCTCGATCGGGATCGCCGCGTGACAGGCGCCGAGCAGCTCTCCGGCGCGCTCGGCCGACTCGGCGTCGGCCGGATCGAGCGCCTCGCCGGCGACCCACTCCTCGAGCGTCGCGCTCCCCTCGGCGGCCCGGAGCGCCGCGTATCCGTGCGCGGCGAGCGGCGGCAGCCAGCGCGACATCCGCTCTGCGACCGCCGGCTCGCGATGCGTGCGTCCCTTCACGCGCTCGCCGCCCGCGAGCTCGATGCAGAAGGTGCGCCGCGGTCCCTCGCGCCGGCGCAGCGACGTGACCTCGAGCACTCGGACCGCCGTGAGACCCTCGCGCGCGAGCAGCGAGGCGAGCGGCGCGGGCAGCGCCGGCGACTCCACCTCGCGTAGCGCGGGCGCGGACGGGGCGTCGGGGCGGGGAGCGCGGTCGAGGATGCGCGGGTCTCCGGCGAGGCGCGCGCATTGTCGGAGCGCGCCCGCGCGACCGCAAGCCTCAGGCGTCGGCGCTCGGGGTGTCGCTGCGCTCGCTGCCCTGGATCCAGCGGAACGGCGGGTTCTCGAGCCAGCCCTCGAAGACGTGGGCCGGGGCCGGCTTGCCGAACAGGAAGCCCTGCATGCGGCTGCAGCCGTAGGAGCCGAGCAGGAGGAGTTGCTCGAGCGTCTCGACGCCTTCCGCGATGGTCGTGAGGTTCAGGCCCGCGGCGAGCTGCACGATCGTCTGCGTGATGGTCGCGTCGGCCGGGTCGGTGGTCAGGGCGCGAATGAAGGACTGGTCGATCTTCAGCACGTCGATCGGCAGGCGCTTCAGGTACGCGAGCGAGGAGTAGCCCGTGCCGAAGTCGTCGATCGCGAGGCGCACGCCGAGATCCTTCAAGCGCCGCAAGGTGTTGACAGTGACCTCGACGTCGCGGAGCAGGCTGCTCTCGGTGATCTCGAGCTCGAGCGAGATCGGGGCGAGGCCGCTCTGGTCGAGCGCGCTCTTGACCACGTCGGCGAGGCCGGGCTCGAGGAACTGCTGCGACGACACGTTCACCGAGACGCGCAGGCCGCGGTGCCCCTCGCGGTTCCAGCGCGCGTTCTGATCGCAAGCGGTCCGCAAGATCCAGTCGCCGATCGGCACGATCAGGCCCGTCTCCTCGGCGATCGGCAGGAAGTGGGCGGGCGAGACGAGGCCGAGCTCCGGGTGCTTCCAGCGCAGCAGCGCCTCCGCGCCGATGATGCGGCCGCGCGTCAGGTCGAACTGCGGCTGGTAGTGGACGACGAACTCGCTCTGGTCGAGCGCCGTGCGGAGCCGGTCCTCGAGCGCCACGCGGCGCTGGATCGCGGCGTTCATGTCGTCGGTGTAGAAGTCGAAGCGGCTGCCGCCGCGCTGCTTGGCGTGATACATCGCGGTGTCGGAGCGCTTCAGCAGCGCCTCGGCGTCCTGTGCGTCGCGCGGGAAGGTCGCGATGCCGATGCTGCAACGGATCGTGGTGGTCTGCTGCCGGAACTGGAGCGGCTCGCCGAGCGCCGCGACGATCTTGCGCGCCACGGTGGCTGCGTCGAGCTCGTTGCCGAGGTTGGTCAGCATCACCGCGAACTCGTCGCCGCCGAGCCGCGCGGCGGTGTCGGTCTCGCGCAGGCACGACGCGATGCGGCGCGCGATCCCGCGCAGCAGGCCGTCGCCGACCGCGTGTCCGAGCGTGTCGTTGATCGACTTGAAGCCGTCGAGGTCGACGAAGAGCACCGCGAGCTTGTGGCGACCGCGCCGGGCGGCGGCGACCGCCTGCTCCAGCCGGTCGTGGAAGAGCGAGCGGTTGGCGAGCCCCGTGAGCTGGTCGTGGGTCGCGAGGTGGCGCGCGCGCTCCCGCGCGGTGTTGAGCTGGAGGATCATGCGGTGGCTCTCGAGTGCCGCGCCGAGCGTGGTGACCAGCAGGCGAGGGCTCGTCTCGGAGCGCACCAGGTAGCCGCGCGCGCCGTTCTGGAGCGCTCGCAGCGCCACCGACTCGTCGTCGAGGTGCGAGAGCACGACGATCGGCAGCAGCGGCGCCGAGAGCCGCGCGCGCGCGAGCGCGGCCATGCGCGGCGCGTCGTTCGCGTCGAGCAGCAGCAGCATCACGTCGACGTTGCGCGACTCCGCGAGCGCGAGCGCGTCGGCGAGGTCGGCGCTGTGCACGATCTCGAAGGCCACGATCCGCGACGCGCCGAGCAGCGCGCCGACCTCCTGCGCGTCGGCATCGCTGCCGCCCACGCAGAGCACCCGGATGCGGGAGGGATGGCTCGGTGAATCGGCGGCGGCCAAGCGGTCTCCGTCCCGACGGGGCGGTTGCGGACTCTCTGCGTATCGGCGCGGGAGTCGGGGCGCTTGACGACTCCCGGTTGTGTCGCCGGGGCCCGCCCTCGGACCGGCAGGCGCGGGGGCCAGCTGCGCGGTTCGCCGGGTGTTTCAGCGCAGGATCTGGAACTCGAGCACGCGTGGGTCGAAGCGCCCGAAGTGCGCCTCGCCCTCGAGCTCGCGGACGCTCCCCGCCCCGGTCACGCGCAGGCGGTAGTGCGCGGTGAGGGCGCCGGCGTCGCAGCGCTCCGGGAAGTCGACGCCGACGCGGTAGGTGCCCGGCAGCGGGTCGTGCCAGCGCACGACCTCGACGCGCGGGGCCGGCGCGTCGCAGCGCGCGTCCCCGGCGTGCTCGCCGCCGCTCCGCACGGGTGTGTTGCCGAAGTAGGCGGTCTCGTGGAGCGGGTCCGAGACGTAGAGGTCGAGGTCCGCTTCGGCCCCGAAGATCAGCTCGATCACGAGCCCGCTCGGCGCAGGCGGCGCCGGGGACGCCGCCGGTCCGGATCGGGAGGGCTGGGTGGTCACGCAGGCGAGCGCGAGCGCCGCGGCGCACGCGGCGAGTCGCGCGATACGATGGCCCGCGTCGCGTCTGGAGGAGGAGTCCATGCAGAGCGCCGTCCTCGCCTCGGCGCTGCGCGCGGGCATCGCCGGGCTCGTCCGCGGGATCGCGGCGGCGGCGATTCTATCGCCCGCCCTCGCCGCGGCGGTGTCGGCGCAGTCGTACGAAGGACGCGTGCGCGGGCCGGACGGCGCGCCGGTCGTCGGGGCGATGGTGACCTTGCGGCGCGGCGACCCCGAGCACGCAATCACGGTATGGAGCGGCGAGTCGGGCGACTTCCGCATGCCGCCGCTCCAGGGGCCCGGCGCGACCTCGCTGCGCGTACGCCGCATCGGCTGGAAGGACCTCGCGCAGACGGAGCCGCCGCAGGGGCGCCCGCTCGATCTCGTGCTCGAGCCCGAGTCCGACCCGGCCGAGGTCGCGGCGCAGCTCCCGGCCAATCGCTGGTACCAGCTGCTGCTCGACCGCGTCGGCGATCCGACCTCGCGCGAGGAGCTGAAGCGCCAGTGCACGTACTGCCACCAGCAGGGCAGCGCCGCCACGCGCAGGCTGCGCGAGCCCGACGAGTGGAAGAAGGTGATCGCGCTGATGGGGCGCATGGGCGGCATGCTCTCGCGCGACCTGCGCGAGCGGCTGCCGTCGCTGATGAACGAGGCCTACGCGCCGGAGACGGCCGTCGCGGCGCTGACCGCCGGCATGCGCGACCCGGGCTTCGCGCCCCCGCCGCCGGCCGAGGTGCGCGCCGCGTCGGTCGAGGAGTGGGACCTCGGCGGGCGCGCCTCGATGCAGCACGACCTGACCGTGCACCCGGACGGCCGCATCTACTCCGTCGACATGACGCAGGATCAGCTCTACCGGCTCGACCCCGCCGCGCCCGACGGCGACCGCCGCGCTTGGACCCTGCCGCACGGCGACCTTCCGGTCGGCGGCGTGTTCGCCGGCGCCGGTCCGCCCGACGTGCCGACTGCGCAGGCGCACGTCGGCCCGCACTCGATCCAGGTCGCGCCCGACGGCGCGCTCTGGATGACGCTCGCGCTCGGCAATCAGCTCGCGCGCTTCGATCCGAAGACCGAGACCTTCACCACCGTGAAGCTCGAGCACGGCTTCTACCCGCACACGCTCCGCTTCGATGCGCGCGGACGCCTCTGGTATTCGATCGCAGGCTCGAACCACCTCGGCTTCTACGACCCGGCGACGGGCGAGAGCCGTCAGATCCGGCTGCCGTCGCGCACGCTCGGCCAGGCGATCGTGATGCGCTCGATGCCCTTCCTGATCTGGCTCGGCAACCACGTCGACCTGCGCGGCCGCGCCGCCGAGGGCGACGGCTTCCGCGCGCCGATACCGTACGGTGTCGACGTCGCGCCCGACGGCTCGGTCTGGTTCAGCCAGCTGAACGAGCACCGCATCGGGCGCGTGGACCCCGACACCTTCGCGATCGAGATGATCGAGACGCCCTTCAGCGGTCCGCGCCGCATGCGCTTCGACGCGGAGGGACGCCTCTGGATCCCGGGCTTCTCGTCCAGCGTGATCGCGCGCTTCGACCCGAAGACACGCGAGTTCGCGAGCTGGGATCTGCCGATCGAGCCGCGCGGCACCGAGACGCCGTACGCAGTGCACGTGCAGCGCGCGACCGGTGACGTGTGGATCTGCGGCACCGAGAGCGACAGCCTGATCCGCTTCCAGCCGGGGAGCGAGCGCTTCACGGTGTATCCCCTGCCGACGCGCGTCACCTACACGCGCGAGATCGACTTCGATGCGCAGGGCCGCGTCTGGACCTCGAACTCGAACGTGCCGGCCTGGCAGATCGAGGGCGGCATGCCGCGCCTGCTGCGGCTCGATCCACATGGCGGCGGCGTAACGACCGCAAGCGCCGAAGGCGCGCGCAGCGAGCCGTAGGCGAGCGACCGCAAGCGCCGAAGGCGCGCGAAGTTCAGAGAAACGACCCGGCCCGCCCGGCCTTGCTCAAGGCCCCACCGGCCCCCGCCGATTCCTTCCGCGGAGGGCGTGTGCCTTGGACGGCTGGCTGCGCATCGACGCCCGCGGACGGGCGAGCCTGGACGCCGGCAGCGGGGAGCGGCTGGCCGGGCGCAGCTATCGCCTCGCCGGCGGTCCGGACGAGCTGCTGGTCGGCATCGAGTCCGACGGCGACGCACCCGTGCGCGCGGTGCTGGCCGGCGACCTGGCTCGCATCTCGTTTCCCGAGATCGTGACGCTGGTGGCGCACTCGCGCGCAAGCGGCGTGCTGCGCGTCGCGACCCACTCCGGCGCGCGTCGCGTGCTCTTCGCCGAGGGCGAGGTGCGCGGCGCCGTCTCCGAGCGGGTCGGCGAGCGGCTCTCCGAGATCCTCGTGCGGATGGGCAACGTGAAGCGCGACGACATGGAGTCGCTCTGCGAGGAGGCGGGCGATCCGCGCGCGGCCTGCCGCCTCGCGGTCGCGCGCGGGCTCTGCTCCGAGCGAGACCTGTGGAACGGGGTGCAGGAGCACGTGACGACGATCTTCCAGGCGATCCTGCTGGAGTCGCAGGGGAGCTTCGTCCTCACCGAGGAGGCGCAGAGCGACGACGCCAGCGTGCCCGGGCTCTCGGCCGAGGGGCTGCTGATGGAAGGCGTCCGCCGGCTCGACGAGCTGCGCGCGGGCCGCGGCCGCGACGCCGCGCCCGAGGGCGTGCTCGCGGCCTTCAACGGCGCCTTCCGCGACATCTTCGCGACGGCCGAGCAGGCGGGCGCCGGCGAGGCGCTGCGCCGCGCGGCCGAGAGCGTCTTCGAGGACGAGCGCGCGCACGCCGGCATGTTCCGCGACCTCTGCTTCGGCCCCGACGGCGAGCTCGCGGCGGGCGACGTGCTCGAGCGCGCCGCGCGCGCCGCGGAGAGCGAGGGCCGAGCCGCCGAGGCCGTCATCGCCGATGCGCTCGGAACCGTCGTGCTCTTTCTGCTCTTCGTTGCGGGCGAGCACCTCGAGCCGCGCGTCCACCGCGCGCTCCATGCCCGCGTCAAAGCAATCGTAAGCGGTCGTTAGGCGGACCGAGACGCCGGATACGGTCTCGGATGCGAGGCGCGCGAAGCGAGGCCGCGGAGACGTACTGAACGTACGTCGAGCATGCCGAGCGAGCGCAACGAAGCAGACGGGGCCGGAGACGGCGTCGAGCTAGGCCATGTCGGGGGGATACGGAAGCAGTGCCAGGTGGCGCGCGCGCTTCACCGCGACCGCGACCTCCCGCTGCTGCTTCGCCGTGTTGCCCGTGATGCGGCGGGGCAGGATCTTGCCCGTCTCCGACAGGAACGAGCGCAGCAGCTTCGGATCTTTGTAGTCGATGACGATCGTGCGGTCGGTCGTGAGCCGCGAGACCTTCTTCCGGCCGAAGGCCCGCTTGCGCATCTTCCGGTCGCGCTTGCGCGCCTTCGCGCGCAGCCGCGCCTTGACCGTCGGCGGCTCGCGGTGCTCGCGGTCCCGATCGCGCGAATCGCGTCGGTCCCGATACTCGCGCTCGCGATAGTCGCCTTCGCCCACGGCCTGGTCCTCCGGGATCCGCGCCGCGGTGGGGGGCGCGGAAAAGGGCCGCAGCATAGACCACGGGGCCGGAGGCCGCTGCGGCCGCTAGTCTGTGCGCCCCATGGCGCCCGGCGTGACGACCCGCTTCGCGCCTTCGCCGACGGGTCACCTGCACGTCGGGGGAGCGCGAACGGCGCTCTACAGCTGGGCGCTGGCGCAGCGCGGCGGCCGCTTCCTGCTCCGTATCGAGGACACGGACCGGGCGCGCTCCTCGGAGTCCGCCGCACGGGGAATCCTCGAGGATCTCGCCTGGCTCGGGGTCCGCTGGGACGAGGGACCTGCCTTCGAGGGCATCGGGGGCGACCCCCGCGGCGTCGGGCCCTTCTTCCAGACGCAGCGGCTCCCGATCTACGAGCGCTACGTCGAGGCCCTCGTCGCGCAGGACCGCGCGTATCCGGCGTTCGAGACACCGGAGGAGCTCGACGCGCTGCGCAGCGAGGCGCAGCGCCGCGGCGGCGCCTTCCGCTACCAGCGCTCCCCCGACTGGGATCGCGACGCGGCGCTCGCGCGCATGGCGCGCGAGCCGCACGTGGTGCGTTTCCGCATGCCGCGCGAGCCGGTGCTCGTGGTCGACGTGGTGCTCGGGGAGATCGCCTTCGGCGAGGAGCATCTCGACGACTTCGTGCTGCGCAAGCGCGACGGCATTCCGACCTACCACTTCGGCGTCGTGGTCGACGACGAGTGCATGGGCGTCACGCACGTGCTGCGCGGCCAGGAGCACCTCGGCAATACACCCCGCCACGTCGCGCTCCAGCGCGCGCTCGGCTTCCGCACGCCGGTCTACGCTCACGTGCCGTTGATCCTGAACGCCGATGGCTCGAAGCTCTCGAAGCGCGACAAGGATCGCGCCGTGCGCGAGGCGGTGGAGGCGGACGCGTCGGGCCGCAGGCGTGAACGGATCCTCGCGGTCGAGGGCGGACGCGCCTGGCTCGACGACGAGAGCCGCCAGCTCGAGCCGCGGCTCGTGAGCGAGCTCGCCGACGAGTTCGACGTCGAGCTTCCGATGATCGAGGTCGAGGACTTCCGCCGCGCCGGCGTGCTGCCCGAGGTGCTCTGCAACTACCTCGCGCTGCTCGGCTGGAGCCCGGGCGAGAAGGACGCGGAAGGCCGCGACCTCGAGCGCTTCGACGCGAGCTACCTCGCCGCGCACTTCACACTCGAGCGCGTCGGGCGCGGCAACGCGCGCTTCGACCGCGAGAAGCTCCTGGCGTTCAACCAGGACGCGATCGCGAAGCGATCCGAAGAGGACTTCTTCGAGCGCTGGAGCGCCTGGTGTGCGCGTTACGCACCGCGCACGCCGGAGCGCGACGAGGCCTGGCGGCGCCGCTACGCCGCGATGGTGCGCACGCGCTCCCGCACGCTCGCCGACGCCGCCTCGCCGCGCGGACCGGGGGGCTTCGCGCTGCTGCCGGACGACGCGCTCGTCTACGACGAGGCCGCCGTCGCGAAGTGGCTTCGCAAGGGCGATCCGCCGGGGCGCGCGCTGCTCGCCGAGGCGCGGGCCACTCTCGCGAGAGTCGAGTCCTTCGAGCCGCAGGCGATCGAGACCGCCGTCAAGCAGTTCGCGGAGTCGCGCGGGCTCGGCCTCGGCAAGGTGGCGCAGCCGCTGCGCGTCGCGGCGACCGGCGGCGCCGTCAGCCCGCCGCTCGGCGAGACGCTCGCGATCCTCGGGCGCGACGCCGTGCTGCGTCGCATCGACCGGTGTCTGGCCGCGATCGGATCAGTCTGATCCGGAGAGCGCCGCGAGCACCTGCTCCGGGTGCGCCTCGGCCTTCGCCACCCGCGCCCAGTGCTTCTTCACGACACCGTCGGGCCCGATCCACACGCTGGAGCGGATCACGCCCTTCGTCTTCTTGCCGTACATCATCTTCTCGCCGAAGGCGCCGTAGCGGGTCATCACCTTCCGGTCGGGGTCCGACAGCAGGGTGAAGGGCAGTGAGTACTTCGCGATGAACTTCTGGTGCGCGGCCTCGCCGTCGGGCGAGACGCCGAGCACGACCGCGCCGAGCTTCTGGATCTGCTTCCAGGAGTCGCGGAAGCCGCAGGCCTCCTTGGTGCAGCCGGGCGTGTCGTCGCGCGGGTAGAAGTAGAGGATCACGTGCTTGCCGGCGTAGTCCGAGAGCGACACGTCCTTGCCGCGCTGATCGGGGAGCGTGAAATCCGGCGCGGGTTTGCCTTCGAGCTTCGACATCGGGGGTCGCTCCTGCTTCGCGTCCGGCGCGCAGCCGCGCGGGCTACCCACAGGGTGTCGGGCGGAGGGGGCCGCAGCAAGAGGTTCGAGCGGGCGGTGGACGCGAATTGCCGCGGTGCTCTCGGGACGCGAGCCCGAGCGTGCGCTCGTCCGACGCGCCCGCGGCCGCCGAGACCGCCGCGTCCCGTGTGGGGCTCGCAGACGTATCGGGCTCTGGTCTTCATTGTTTCCGACGTGGGCGACGACAGCGCCTCGATGCTGGGACCCCCTGATCACGCGGGAGCACCGCGATCGCATCGGCTAGGCGTGGAAGACTTTTTCCATAAATCTGGAAGAATCCTTCCCCATTACACTCGATCGATTGAATCCAGAGAACCGGCGATGCCAGCGAATCAGGAAATTAAACGAGATAAATCAGTATCTTCGGCTGTCGACAGCCTGACCAGACCCCGTGGGCACGTCCGTTGCACGAGTCCGCGCGCTGGGAAGGACTCGCTTCGGGTGTGTCCCGCACCAGCCCAGGGAAGGGAAGGGGATTCAATCATGCTCGCGCTCTCCAAGTGCATGCCGAAGCTGGCTGTTTCTGCGACGCTGGCGGCTGTCCTCTCGATCGCCATCGCCAGCATGGCCAGTGCGGTCACCGTGACCTACGACTGGGTAAACGACGTGGCCTCGTCCTCGAACGGGAGCGGCAGCATCACCTTCGACTCCGCATCCATCACCGATCCTGCGAACTTTACGGGCATCCCGTTCACTGCCGTCACCGCATTCAACTACACCTTCGTGAACGGCAGCAACACGAGGACGATCTCGCTTACCGACATCACGTTCGAACAGCTGCCCTTTGGGTTCTCGGCGACCAGCGGTCTCCTGTCTCCGAACACCCAGTTCAACGGGTCCGATTTTCCGACGAATAGCTTTTCTCTGCAGTGGGTTGGCTATCCGGCGCTCTCCAAGAACAGCCTGGCCGCGCCGTTTACCGACGTCGACCAGGGTTACTGGCAGATTCGGGCGATCCCTGAGCCCGGTACTTTCATGCTGGTCGGCTTTGGCCTCCTGACGCTGGTGGGCTTCGCCCGTCGCGCCTAGCCACGCTCCAGGCTTCCCCGCCATGATCCGGGCCCCCCAGGGCGTATGACGCGTCGGGCCGCGAGTTCCATCTCCTCCCCGGAGCGCGGCCGGAGTCGTCGCTGGGGATCGCGCGGTGTTTTCCAGGCGGCCAAGCCCCTCGAGCATGCGGGTCTCGCCAGTTCGACTCTGGCCTGGGCCACCACGATTCGGCGCCGGTATGGCTTCGGCGCTTGCTTCAGGCAGCAGCCGGCGCTGCGACGGGCCAGAGCTTCGAGATCAGCCGGTTCACCAGCAGGCCCACCACGCAGCCGAAGTGCACCTCGGCGACCTTGCGCAGGCCCTGCTCGAGGCCGCTCACCCTGGAATGGGTCGTGAGCCCCGCCGCGATGACGATCGCCGCGGTGATCGGCGCCTGCCGCCACATGGTCTGGATGTGGACGACGCAGGACGACAGGATCACCGCCAGCGGCAGCGTCCATTCGCTGGCCCCGCCGACCAACAGGAACACGCGCCCGACCGCGCAGCCGACGGCGACGTGATGAGGCGGCTGCCGAACATGCGCACCGCCTCTTTCACCTGCGGGTCGGAAGCGGCGACCATCGAGGCGATCGCCTAGATCGGATTCGTGTCAGCGACGTACCTAAGCGTATACCAGACGACGGCCGTCGCGATGAAGACGTTGAGCGCGAACCGGACACCGAGCAGATTACCCGCGGCGAAGGACCGCCACTTCATCACTCGTGGGCGTGCGGCCGGTTGCCCTGCAGGCGGTAGACGACGCCCGTCTTGGTCGCACCACGAGTGTGTCGAACGCGGTGGGGTCGCCCTCGTGAACGTGCGAGAGCAGGAGCTCCACTTCCCGGATCTGCAGCGGCGCGTCGGCGAACCCGTCCGTGGAGAAGTCGACGCCGTGATCCGCGGCGGGGCGTCGCATCACCCTTGCCGAAATCGAAGAGGCTCTTGCGCGAGGTGAAGTGGTTCGGCCGCAGGAACAGCTTGCATTCGAGTACTGGACCTCGTGCAGTGGGAGGCCGTCCGCGTACCTGCCCGGCTTCAGATCCGGGACCCGCTTCCACGTTGGCCCGGACTCGACCTTATTGCGCACGCGTCTCTCGGGCAGCGGGAACGGCGCTCACTACACCATCCGCGAGGCGCCTCTCGCGCGGCTGGATTCCGGCGCCGCGATCGTGCAGGATGGCCATGGACGCCCCACGCGTCGTGCGGAGTCCCCGTGCAGGGGGTCGTCCTGCTCCTCGTGCTGGCCTTCGCGTCGACCCCGGCCGACGCCAGCGTCTCCCTCGACGCCCAGACGCGCAACGTCGCCTTCTCGAGCCGGCGCACGCATCAGGAGCTCTTCTGCACGTCGCCCCAGAGCTGCACGCTGATCTCGCAGACGCTGAGCGGATAGGGGCAGATAGGGCGGAGCGGATAGGGCGGACAAGCGGGGATCCGACGTCCGAGAACCTCCGATTCTGACAACCCTCCGCGGGATCTTCGAGCTACGGGGACCGTAGGCGGGCTCACCCAGCGGAACCTGTG
>Ga0335082_10000726_pt1 | contig 34330 bp, 34 predicted proteins | sample Lox_Sample_41_FD_206718 | JGI IMG/M metagenome (GOLD analysis project Ga0335082, IMG submission 206718) | Soil microbial communities from Loxahatchee National Wildlife Refuge, Florida, United States - Lox_Sample_4.1 | ecosystem: Environmental > Terrestrial > Soil > Wetlands | place: USA... | reverse complement strand
CGCTCGCCGCGCGGCGAGCGCCACCCGGGCGCCCGGCCGGCCGCGGCAACCCACCGTCTCTGCCCAAAGGAGGCACCCATGATCTCGTTTGCGATGACCGACGAGCAGGAAGCCGCGCGCGAAGCGGTGCGCGGCTTCGCCGCCGACGCGATGCGCCCGGTCGCGCGCGCCTATGACGAGGCATCGGCGATCCCCGATGCGTTCTTCGCCCGCGCGTGGGAGCTGGGGTTGACCGCCACCCAGATTCCCGAGGCGCACGGCGGCTACGGCGCGGCGCGCTCGCCGGTGACCAACGCCATCGTGCTGGAGGAGCTCGCGCACGGCGACGCCGCGCTGGCGCTCGCCGCGGTGACGCCGACGCTCTTCGCCTATGCGGTCGCCGACCACGGCACCGATGCGCAACGCGCCGCCTACCTGCCGGCGTTGTGCGGCGAACGCTTCCAGGCCGCGTCGCTGGCCGTGAACGAGCCGGCGCCGGGATTCAACCCGCTCGCGCCGCGCACCACCGCCTCGCGCAACGGCAAGGGGTTCGTGCTCAGCGGCACGAAGTGCTTCGTGCCGCTGGCCGACCGGGCCAGCCGCTTCCTGGTCGTAGCGCGACATGGCGACCGGCTCGACGCGTTCATCGTCCCGCGCGAAGCGCCCGGCCTGGGGATCGCGGAGCCGGAGAAGAACCTCGGGCTGAAGGCGCTGTCGACCAACACGCTCACCTTCGACGGGGTGCGGGTGCCGGAGGACGACCGCCTGGGGGGCTCGCGCGGCGCCGACATCGCCCGTCTGCTCAACCACTGCCGCGTCGGCGTGGCGGCGGTCCTGAACGGCGTGGCGCGCGCCGTGCTCGACTACTGCGTGCCGTACGCCAAGGAGCGCGTCGCCTTCGGCGAGGCGATCGCGCGCAAGCAATCGATCGCGTTTCGCCTCGCCGAGATGCACATAGAGATCGAGTCGATGCGGTGGATGGTGTGGAAGGCGGCCAGCGAGCTCGAGCTCGGCGCCGACGCCACCCGCAGCGCGCATCTGGCGCGCAGCTATGCCGCCGAAAAGGCCCTCTGGATCGCCGACAACGGCGTCCAGGTGCTCGGTGGCCACGGCTTCATCCGCGAGCATCCGGTGGAGATGTGGTACCGCAACGCGCGCACGCTCGGCGTCCTGGAGGGAATCGTCAGCGTCTGAACAAACTTCGTGACCCAGTGACCGGTGACCAGTGACCACCCACCGGTCACCGGTCACCGTTCACGCCTTTCGTTTTGTTGGAGGCATCCATGATCGATCTCAACCCGTCCCGCAATGACCAGCGCGTGCTCGACGCGGTGCGCGAGGAAGCGCTCGTCGCCCGGCGTTACGCCCGCTACTACGACGAGAACGAGCACGAGTTTCCGCCCGACGAGCTGCCCGAGGCGAAGGACCGCCCGGCGTTCATGAGCCATCTCACCGGGCGCTCCGAGCACGACGCCGGCATGGCGGTGCTGACGACGCTCATCGCCATGGGGCAGACCTGGGGCGACTACTCGGTGCGCATGCGGCGCAACGACCGCGGCCTCGGCAACGCCGCCCTGCAGGCCGCCGGCACCGACGAGCAGAAGCGCCGCTGGGGCGATCTCGTCCTGGCGATGGCGATCACCGAACCGGGCTGCGGCTCGGACCCGTCGCTGGTACGCACGACGGCGACGCGCGACGGCGACCACTGGGTCCTCAACGGGGAGAAGATCTTCGTCACCACCGGCTGCCGCGCCGAAGGGGTCGTCGTCTGGGCGACGATCGACCGCGACGCCGGCCGCGCCGGCATCAAGTCGTTCCTGGTCCTCAAGGGCACGCCCGGCTTCGTCGTCGCGCACAAGGAAAAGAAGCTCGGTATCCGTGCCGACGACACCGCGGCCTACGTCTTCCAGGACTGCCGCATCCCGCGCGATCACCTGCTCGGCGGCAACGAAGAGATTCCCAAGGAGAGCTCCGGCGGCTTTCGCGGTGTCATGAAGACCTTCAACATGACGCGCCCGCTGGTGGCCGCCATCGGCCTCGGCATGGCCGAGGCGGCGCTCGATTTCACCCGCGACGCGTTGCGCGAGGCCGGCGTCGACATCACCTACGGTGGGACGCTGCACGGCCAGTCCGCCGCGGCCGAGCGCTTCATCCGCCTGGAAGCCCTCTTCGAGGCTGCCCGGCTCGCCACCCTGCGCGCCGCCTGGCTCGGCGATCAGGGCCAGTCGAACAACATGGAAGCGTCGATCGCCAAGGCCAAGGCGGGAGCCGCCGTGCGCGAGATCACCCAGGGGTGCATCGAGATCCTCGGCCCCATGGCCGTTTCGCGCGAGCACCTGCTGGAGAAGTGGTTCCGCGACGTGCGCATCACCGACATCTACGAGGGCACCGGGGAGATTCAACGCCTGATCATCGCGCGCACGCTGCTCGGGTATTCGCGCAACGAGCTGCGGTAGGCACCGCGCGTCCGGGCCACGCCTACTTCAGCGGCGGTTCCGCATGCGTCGGCGTCACCACATACGCGTTCGTCTTGCCCTCGGTCACGCGCGCGCTGCGCGGCTTGAAAAACCCGAGCCACGCGATCCAGTACTTCTGCGCGTATGCCGCCCCCATGCGGTCGATCAGCGCCGGATCGGTGACGCGCTCGGCGCGGCCCTCGACGAACGGCCCGCCCTCGCTGCCGACCCATATGTAGAGCGGGCTGCCGGCCGCCAGGCGCTTGGCCTTCCAGCTGTCCGGCGAGGTGCTGAAGAAGATCGTGCCGCCGTCGTAGTAGAACCAGATCGGCTTGATCGAGCTGAGCGCCCCGTTGCGCCGCCGCGTCGCCACGTAGATCAGATCCGACGTGCGCAGCGCCGCTTCGGTGGCCGGGGGCAGGCTCGCGGCCCGCGCCGGAACGGGCCACAGCAACCACGCCAGCGCCGCGACGAGTACTTTCAGGACCTGCCGGCGTTCCGCCATCGTCCAGCCACTCCGACGTGGCGCATACCACGCACCCTACCGATCACCAACCGACCTACAGACTCAGGAGGGACACCATGCTGAAGCTCTATCACTCCGCGCAGTCGCGCTCGACGCGGCCCCGCTGGCTCCTCGAGGAGCTCGGCGAGCCGTACGAGCTGGTGCGCATCGACCTCGGCAAGCAGGAGCACAAGACATCGCAGTACCTGCAGATCCATCCCCACGGCACCGTGCCGGCGCTGGTCGACGGCGACCTGGCGCTGATGGAATCGGGGGCGATCTGCGCCTACCTGGCCGACCGCTTCCCCGCCAAGCGTCTGGCGCCGCCAGCGGGGACGCGCGAGCGCGGGCCTTACTATCAATGGATGTTCTACGCCGCGGTGACGCTGGAGCCGCCCGTGTTGCAGGTCTTCATGCACACCGTCCGCCTGCCCGAGGCCGAGCGCTCGGCGGCGCTGGCCGAGCAGGGCCGCACGGCGTTCGCGCAGATCGCCGAGGTGATCACCAAGAGCCTTGGCCGCAAGCCGTTCCTGCTCGGCGATCAGTTCAGCGCCGCCGACGTGATGATCGGCTCGACGCTGGCGTGGGCCGGCTTCTTCGGCCTCATGAAGGATCAGCCCGCGCTCAGCGAGTACGTGCAGCGGCTGTCCGCGCGCCCGGCCTTCCAGCGCGCCTGGGCGGACTGACGGTTGCGGGGAGGGCGGTTCCGTCCGCCCTCCCCGCTCGACCGGACCGGTGCCGGCGGGCGACGGGCCGCTACGCCGGCGGCGCGTCGCGCAGCTCGCGCGGCAGCGGAAAGGTCACGTACTCCTGCGCGGTGGTGACGTCGCGCACGCGCGCCACCCCGAGGGCACGCAGGCGCGCGATGGTCTCCTGCACCAGCGACTCCGGGGTCGAGGCGCCGGCGGTGAGACCGATGGCGCGCACCCCGTCGAGCCACGCCGGGTCGATGTCGCTGGCGTGCTCGATCAGCCGCGCGGTGCCGCCGGCGTTGCGCGCCACTTCGACCAGGCGGTTGGCATTGCTGGAGGTCGGCGAGCCGATCACCAGCACCAGGTCGCCTTGCCGGGCGAGCTCCTTCACCGCGGTCTGTCGGTTCTGGGTGGCGTAGCAGATGTCGTCCTTCGCCGGCAGGCGGACGCTCGGAAAGCGCTGCCGCACGGCCTCGACGATCTCGCGCGTGTCGTCGACCGACAGCGTCGTCTGCGTCACCACCGCCACGCGCTCGGGGTCGGCGACCTGCACGCGCGCGACGTCCGCCACCGTCTCGACCAGATGCATGCGGTCGGGGGCGTGGCCGAGGGTGCCGATCACCTCGACGTGCCCGCGGTGCCCGATCACCAGGATTTCGTAGCCGTCGCGCGCGTAGCGCAGCGCCTCGAGGTGCACCTTGGTCACCAGCGGGCAGGTGGCGTCGACGACGCGCAGGTCGCGCCGCTTGGCCTCTTCGCGCACCGCCGGCGCCACCCCGTGGGCGCTGAAGATCACCAGGCTGCCGGGCGGCACGTCGGTGAGCTCCTCGACGAAGATCGCCCCCTGGGCGCGCAGCTTGTCGACCACGTGTCGGTTGTGGACGATCTCGTGGCGCACGTAGACCGGCGGCCCGTGACGCTCGAGCACCAGGTCGACGATCTCGATGGCGTAGGACACCCCGGCGCAGAAGCCGCGCGGGCTGGCGACCAGGATCTCTCGTTCGGCGGGAGAGGGTGCGGCACCCGGCATGGCTCGACGTTGCCACGGCGTGCCGGGCCTCACAAGAGGGCCGCCGGGTCGGAGGGCACGGTGCCCGCCGCGCACGGACACCGTTCAGCGGGCGTCGTGGAAGATGATTCCCAACGCGAAGCGTTCGCCCCGGGTCACGGTGCTCAGCCCGTGGCGCATCTGGACGCGCGCCGTGCGCCGCGCGCCAGCGACCGGGCGCTCGCGGTTGGTGAAAGCGATGGCCTCGCCGACGCCGGCGGCGACCGCGGTCGCGCGGGATTGGCAGCGGGGGCGGTGCTCGGAGAAGATGAGCTCGCCGCCGTCGTAGTCCTGCGCGGGCACGGACAGCGGGATGACCACCTGGAGCGGGAACGCCAGGGCACCGTAGAGATCCTGGTGCAGACAGTTGTAGTCGCCGGCGCGGTAGTGCAGCAGCAATGGGGTCGGCCGCGTCTGGCCGGCGGCGCGACAGCGCGCGAGATAGGCGGTCAGCGTCGGTGGATACGCGCCCGCGTGGCCGAGCGCCGCCGCCCACCGGTTCGCGATCGGGGCCAGGTGGGCGTACAAGCCGGCGCGCAGCGCGTCGACGAGCGGCGGCAGCGGATGGGCGAAGTAGCGGTATTCGCCGCGCCCGAAGCGGTGGCGCGCCATGTCGACGCTGGATCGGAAGCGCGCCGGGTCGGCGTAGGAGCGGATGAGCGCGCGGCACTGCGCGCGGCCGAGCAGCACGCCGAGGCGGGCCCAGCCGTCGGCGTCGATCGCGCCGGCGACGCGCGCCCAATCGATGCGCGCCAGGCGGGCGGCGACGCGAGGCGCCGAGTCGTCTGGCATGGGAGCATGCTGTGCCGCGTCGGCGCGCGGCGGTCAACGAGCGCATGACCGGGCCGTGGTCCCTTGACGTCTTCGCCCGTGCCGCCGTACTAGCGCTCGACATGGCAGCGGACACGGCGGCGTTGGCCGAGCAGCTCCGCGCGCGAGCGGCACAGGTCGCTGCCACGGTCGCCTACGCGGTCGTGCCGCTCGACGGCGGCGCCCCGATTCGGGCCGGCAGCGCCGCGTGCCTGCCGACCGCCAGCGCCATCAAGCTGTATCTGCTGGCGGCGCTGTTTGCCGCCGACGTGGCGGGGCGGCTGTCGCTCGACGAGCGCGTCGCCTACGGCACCGACCACCGCACGCGCGGCAGCGGCGTGCTGAAGCTGCTCACCCCCGAGCTGCCGCTGAGCTTGCGCGACCACGCGCGGCTGATGATCGCGGTCAGCGACAACGTCGCCACCAACACGGTGATCCGAGCGCTCGGCGGGCCGCGGGCCGCCAACGCCGCCGTACACGCGCTGCCGATCGCCCTCCCCGCCACCGAGGTGCGCGGCTACATCGACTTCACCAACCCCGCGCCGGACGCCTTCGCGGTCTCGTCGCCGGACGATTTCACCGCCCTGCTGGCCGCCGTCTTCGCCCACCGCTGCAGCGGCGACGCGGCGCACGACGACGAGATCTACTGGACCCTGCGCCGCCAGCAGCACCGCTCGATGATCCCGCGCTACCTGCCGTGCAGCGAGTACGCCGAGGAGTTCGGCGTGCAGGAGTACGACCGCTGCGGGACGAAGAGCGGCTCGACGCCCGGTGTGCGGGTCGACGTCGGCCTGGTCGAGACCCGCCGCCGCGCCTGGGCGATGGCGGTACAAGTGCTCGGCGAGCCCGACTTCAACACCGGCGACGATCACCCGTTCAACCAACTGATCGCCGACCTCTCCCGCCTCGTCTTCGCCGCGTGGGGCCGTTGAGACGGGCATGCGCATCGATCTCGACGAGTGGTGCATCCGCAGCTTCGTCGCGGGCGACGCCGAGGCCATCGTTCAGCACGCCAACAACCGGCGTATCTCCATCAACCTCCGCGACCGCTTCCCCTACCCCTACACCCGCGCCGACGCCGAAGCCTTCCTCAACCTGGCCTGGGCCCAGCAGCCGGAGAGCGACTTCGCCATCGCCTCGCCGAGCGGGGTCATCGGCGGCATCGGGTTCCACCGCCAAACCGACGTCTATCGGCTCTCGGCCGAGATCGGCTATTGGGTCGGCGAGCCGTTCTGGGGCCGCGGCATCGCCACCCGGGCGGTCCGCGCCTTCGGCGACTGGGTGTTCGCCACCACGCCGCTGGTGCGCCTCTACGCGCACGTGTTCGACTGGAACCCGGCCTCGGCCCGGGTGCTGGAGAAAGCGGGCTTCACGCTCGAGGGGCGGATGCGCCGCAGCGTGATCAAGGACGGCAAGATCATCGACCAGCTCGTGTACGGCCGTGTGCGGCCCTGAGGGCCCGCCGCACGCGCGACGGCCCCCTCCCGCGGCGGTGGTGCGGTCCCCCCCCGGCGCCGTGGGGTGCGAAATGCGTTGCCGCGCCGGAAGCGCCTGCGCTAAGCAGCGCCCGTGCGTGAGCCGCTGATCTCCCCGTCCCCGCCGCGCGTGCCGGGGCCGCCGCTGCTCGGCGCCGCGGTCCCCTTCCTGCGCAACCCGACCGGATTCCTGACCGCGATGCGGGCCCGGCACGGCGATGCCTTCCTGCTCGAGCTGCTCGGCTTCCGGCTGTTCTTCGTGTTCTCGCCGGCCGGATTGCGCAGCTTGTACGAGCTCCCCGAAGAGATCGCGAGCTTCACCGAAGCGACGCGCGCCCTCATCGGCCTCAAGCTGCCGTCGGAGATGCTGGAGGGCGACCTCGAGCTCTTCCGCCACCTGTTCACCGCCGAGCGCATGGAGGGGTTCCTCGCGCAAATGAACGCGGCGGCGCAGGAGACGGTCGACGCGCTCGGCCCGAGCGGCGAGCTCGAGGTGTTCGCGCACATGAAACGCCTCGTGCACCAGATCGGGTTCCGCTGCTGGGTGGGCCGCGAAGCGGCCTCGCCGCGCTACTTCGACCGTCTCGTGGCGCTGTTCGAGCGGCTCGATCCCGAGGAAGCGTTCATCCACCCCGGCCGCATGCTGCGCACCATCGTCACCCGCAAGGCCCCGGAACGGCGCGCGCTGCGCGCCGCGCAGGAGATCCTGGCGGAGATCTGGAGCGAGCGGCAGCGCCGCGGGGTGCGCGAGCACGACATGCTCGAGCAGCTGCACGACGCGTACGGGAACGAGCCGGAGTCGACGCGACACGCCCACGCCGCGAAGGACGTGATGATCCTCCACCTCGCGTCGCAGACCAATTTGTATGCGGCGATGGGGTGGACGTTCATCAACCTGCTGCGCCATCCCGAGCACCGCGCCGCCGTGGAGGCCGAGTCCGCCGGCGTCGAGGGCGCGCTGGCGACGACCCGCGGGCTGGCGCAGCTCGTCCGGCTCGACCAGTGCCTGTACGAGTCGATCCGTCTCGCGCAGCGCTCGCTCACGCTGCGCAAGGTCCTGCGTCCCTGCCAGGTCGAGACCGGGCCGGTGCGCTACACCATCCAGCCGGGCGCGTACGTCGCGACGTTGTTGTCGGTCACCAACTCGGCGTATCCGACGCTCGACGGGTTCGACCCCGCGCACTTCGAGCGCGGCCACGTGGCCGAGCGGGTCGCGCTGCCCGGCAAGGAAGTCGTCAGCACGTTCGGACACGGCCGCCACGCCTGCGTCGGCGAGCGCTTCGCCGCGGCCGCGATCAAGATCGCGGTCGCGCGCCACCTCGCGGCGCTCGAGCTCACGCCGCGCTTCGGCGCGCCGGCGCCGCCGCCGGGACAAATGGGCGCCGTGGCGCGCGCGGCAGGTCCGTGCGTCGTCGCCTACCGGCGGCGCGCGAACGGCGCGCCCAGAGGTGCGTGACGACTCGACGCGCCATGCCGTTCGTGCCCGCAACCCTGGCCGCCCGGCCGAACCCGCGGCGGTGCCGAGCCGCTCAGAGCGTCCACTGCAGCGGGCGGCGTGGATCAGGGGTGTACGAGCAGTAGAGCCCGGTCTTGATCGTCGTGCCGAGGTACGCGCCGAGCTCGGCGTGGCTGCCCTCGATGCGCCGCAACGCCGACCGGATCGCTCGGGTGACGGTGGCGCGGGTGCGGTCGGCGCGTGGCTCGCCGGGTCGGCCCGGCGCCGCGGCCTCGCGCTCGCCCGCTTCGGCCTCGGGCGGCGCCGCGGCGCCCGGGGTGGGTTCGAGCGCTGCCAGATCGACGGCGTGGAACTCGCGTCCGGGATGGCGCAGCAGGTGAGCGAGGCAGCGCAGGCCACTGGTGTCGCGCAGCCGCATCTGGTCGCCCTCGTACCCGACCGTCCAGAAGCCTCCATCGAAGCGGAACACCCCCTCGCGGGCGGGCTCGGAGCGGCCGGCGGCGAGGCGTCCGCCCTCCTTGACGGGAAAGCGCAGGACGCGGCCGGCCGTACCGCTCCCGGCGGCAGCGGGCGCCGGCGCCGGGGCGCCCACCGCGATGGCGCCCGCGACCACGCGCGCGGGGTGTTGGCGGCCGCCGCGCGCGGCCATCGCCTGCAGCGGCCCGGCCCGCGCGGCGAGCTGCAGCATGCCGAGATCGCGCGCTCGCTGAACCGCGGCGGTGGCCAACGCGGCGGCCCGCGCGGTGTCGCCGTGCCCGAGCAGGCAGCGCGCGTAGTCGTACTCGATCGCGGCGAGCCACGCCGGACCCTGCATGCGCGTTGCCTCCGCGAGCGCGTCCTCGAAATGGTGGACGGCGCGGTCCCATTGCCCGAGCAGGTCGGCCAGCGTGCCGAGCGCGTGCGACGCGGGGCCGAGCAACACGTTCGGACCGAACCCCATGAGCCGGCCGGCGTACGGCAGGAGGTGATGGTAGAGAATCTCGGCGCGGCGCCGATCGCCGAGAAACGCGCACACTTCGGCGAGGCACGTCAGCAGCGGGTGGAGGACGTTGCGGTGCTCCAAGGCGGCAAAGTCGTCGCCGGCCAGGCGCTCGTACTCGCGCCGCGCGTCGGCCTCGCGTTCGAGGTCCGCGTAGAGCAGGGCCAGCAGGCAGCGCGTGGCCGGGATCGCCGGGTACTGCTCGGCCAGTCCGCGCGCCACCGGCTCGATCTCCGCCAGACGCCCCTGCGCCCGGCGGGCGAAGAAGATCTGCGCGCCGATGCTCATGAAGGCGGCGGGGTCGCCGACGCGCTCGCCCAGTGCCATGCCCGCTTCCGCCTGTTGGACGGACTGGTCGAAGTGCCCGCGCCAGAGCGCCCGCAGGCCGCGCAGCGCGATCGCCAGCGCCAGGTACTTCGGCAAGCGACGCAGCTCGCTGAGCCGCTCGTAGCTCTCGAACTCGCGGTCGAAGCCGACACTGTCGCCGGTCTCCGTCAGATCGAGCAGCCGCCATGTGCGCCCCTGCAGGGACAGGTCGAGGTCGCCGATGCGGTCGGCCACGTCGATCGCTTCGTCGACCAGCGCCAGGCGCTGGGTGAGCTCGGCGGTATCCCACACCGCGAAGTGGCGGGCGTTCATGGTGTAGGCGAGCGTCGCGGGATCGCCGATGCCTCGGGCCGTCTCGACCGCCAATGCGCTGAGGGCATCGCGGCGCTCGACCTGGGCGGAGAAGTGCAGCTCGACGGCGAGGCGCACGGCGACCCGCGCCCACAGCGCGTCGCGTCGCTCGCCGAGGAGCCGCAGCGCCTCCTCGAGCAGGGCGACGATCTCCGGATCGACCACGCCGCGCGGCAGCCCGAAGCCGAGCCCGGCGAAGCCGAGCGCCGCCCGCGCCAGCGCGTCGGGGCGCAGCAGGCGCCGCGCCTGCTCGACCGCGGTGCGAAACGTGTCGCGGGCGGCGACGAGCGTCCACGCCGCGGCCTGCATCTCCCCCAAGCCGAGGCGGAGCTCGAGCTGCATCTCCGGATCGGGGGTCGCGTGCAGGGCGCGCTCGTAGTGGCGAGCGGCCTCCTCGAAGGCGAGCTGCGGCGCGGCGCGCCGCGCGGCGCGGATATCGTAGTCGACCGCCTTGCGGAGGTCTCCGTCCGCGCCGCCGGCATGCGCGAAGTGATGCGCGAGCTGCTCGAGGCGGGGCTCGAGATCGGCGGCGTGCAGCCGTTCGATCGCCTCACCGAGCCGCCGGTGCCAGGCGGCGCGCGCGCCGGGTGAGAGATCCTCGTACAGCGTTTCGCGGATCAGCGCGTGCGCGAAGCTGTAGCGACCGGGCACGCGCGGCAGGCGGCGCACGACGCCCGCCGCCTCGGCGCGGCCGAGCCCGTCGATCAGCGTCGCGCTGTCGAGGCCGCAGACAGCGCGGATCTCGGCGAGATCGAACGTGCGGCCCGCCACCGCCGCCGCGGCGAGCACGCGCAGCACCGGCGCGTCGAGCGGGCGTAGGCGCTCGCGCACGGTCCCCCGGATGCTGCCAGGGATGTGCAGCGCGAGGTGCTCGGGCAGGCGGCCCCCCGCATTGGCGACGAGCCAGCGAACCATCTCGTCGACGAAGAACGGGTTCCCCTCGGTGACGCGGTGCAGCTCGCGCACGAGCGCGGCGGAGGGTTCCACCACGCCGACGCCGGCGACGAACGACGCCACCTCCTCCTCGCCCCAACCGCCGAGCGGCAGGTCGCGCCCGACGCGGCTGATGACGCTGAGCAGGCGTGCGAGCTCGCCGTCGTGCGCCGCCTCCACCTCCCGGTACGTGCCGATGAAGAACACGCGCGCGTCGCGCAGGTCGCGGGCGAGGAAGGCCAGGAGGAGCAACGAGGGGCGGTCCGCGGCGTGCAGGTCGTCGACCACCAGGACGAGCGGCTGGTCGTCGGCCAAGCGCCGCAGGAACGACGCGACCGCCTCGAAAAAGGGGAAGCGCGCGTGCTCCGAGTCGAGCCCCGAGCCGGCGGGTGGCTGGACGAGATCCGGCACGCGCTCGCGCAACTCCGGCGCCAGCTGCACCACCGCCGGACCGGCCCGCAGCGCGGCGGCGAGCACGGCCGGGTCGCCGTCGCGGGCCAGGGCGCGGACGAGCACGCTCCAGGGCCAGAACGCCGGCGCGCCCCCGCCCTCCCAGCAACGGGCCCAACGGATCCGCGCCCCCGCCGCGATGGCGACGGTCTCGGCTTCGCTCGCCAATCGGGTCTTGCCGATGCCGGCATCGCCGACGATCGAGATCAGCCCGCCGCGTCCGGCGACGGCTGCCGCCACGCCGCGGCGCAGCTCCTCCAGCTCGCGCGTCCGGCCGACGAATGGCCGGCGCCCGCCAGCGGAGTTCACTTCGAGTGCGTCCACCACCGTCCTCGGTGTCACCGAGCGCGTTCGAAGATCTCGCGCATCGACGCCGGCAGCGGCACCGGCCGGCCGCCGCCGTCGATCGCCACGGCGACGATCCGGCCGAGGATGCAGAGCGGACCCCCGAGCCGGCGGATCTCGTATGCGTAGGTCACCGACGAGGTGCCGACGGCGGCGACCGCCGCACGGCAGTCGAACTCGTCGGGATAGCGGAGCGCGGCCTTGTAGTCGGCCTCGACATGTACGCGCGGCATCATCACACCCGCCACCGGTTGCCCCTCGAACAAGCGGCGCATGAGTCCGTGCTCAGCCACCTCGAAGTAACGCAGCGCGGCGGTGTAATGAATGAGACCGCTGGCATCAGTGTCGACCCATTGGACCCGCATGCGCTCGACGTGCGTGATCGCCATGGCCCTCGTCTTCGCCTATCGCATATCACGCCCGCCCGGAAGTCGGAGCCCTTGCCAGCGCAGCGACGTGCGTTAGGGTGGAAGAAGCGCATGGCCGAACCCGCTCGCATCCGACGCCCCAACCCGGGGTTGCTGCCGCTCGAAGGCCGCGCCGTCCTGGAGCTGGCCGCCCTGTTGCCGGCCTACCCGTTCCTGCGCCGCGCCCCGCGGGGAGACGGTCATCCGGTGCTGGTGTTGCCGGGCTTCATGGCCAGCGACTTCTCCACCCGCACGTTGCGCCGCTTCCTGCGCGACAAGGGATACGCCGCGCACGGATGGAACCTCGGGCGCAACCTCGGTCCCCGCGCCGGCGTCATCCAGGCGATGGTCGAGCGATTGCAGGAATTGCATCGGCGCTACGGCCAGCAGCGGGTCAGCCTGGTCGGCTGGAGCCTGGGCGGCATCTACGCCCGCGAGCTCGCGCGCGCCATGCCCGACGTAGCGCGTCAGGTGATCACCCTCGCCAGCCCGTTCCGCGATCTCGACGCGGTCAACGTGCCGCGCTTCCTGCGGCGGCGGGCGCCCCGTCCGGCGGCGCCGCCCGACGAGCCCCTCTTGCGCGCCCGCTTGCGCGAGGCGCTCCCGGTGCCGACCACCGCGATCGTCAGCCGCACCGACGCCATCGCCTCGTGGCGGAGCTGTTGCACCGAACCGGGGCCCTACAGCGAGAACCTCGAGGTCGACAGCAGCCACCTCGGCATCGGTCACCATCCGGTGGTGCTGCTCACCATCGCCGATCGCCTCGCCCAGCCCGACGGCGCCTGGAAGCCGTTCGAACCCCCGCGCGGTTGGCCCTTCCCGCTCGTCCCGCGCGTGCTGCGCTAGCGGATTCGCCGGCGGCCGGAGCCACCCCTCCGCTAGTGCCCCCGCACGCGCGCCAGGTGGGCGCGGATCGCGGCGATCCATGCGGCGGGGTTTTCCAGCTGCGGGCTGTGCGCGGCGTCCGGAATGGTCACCAGCGTCGCGCCCGGGATCCCGCGCACGAGCTCCTGCGCGGGGGCGAGGAAGCCCTCGTCCTGCTCGCCGACCATCACCAGCGTCGGACAGGGAATCCGGCGCAGGCGATCGCTCACCCCACCCTGGTCGACCAGCTCGATGCCGAGCGCGGCAAACGCCTCCGGGTCCATCGCCAGCAGGCGGCGCCGCCGCCGCTGCCAGAACGCCTCGCCCAGGTCGCGCTCCATGCGGCGCTCCGCCTCCGGGCGGGTGGCGTCATCGGCGGCGCGGCGGCGCATCAGCGCCTCCAGCGTCACCATGCCGTCGGAGCGCGCGATGACGCCGGCGGCGGCCATCGGCGCCCGCGGCATCTGGTCCGGCGCGCGGGCCGCCGTGTCCATCAGGACCAGCGACGCAATCCGCTGCGGTTGGGCGAGCGCGAAGCGCAAGGCAATCATGCCACCCATCGAATGGCCGAGCAGATCGCAGCGCGCGACGCCGAGCGCGTCGAGCAACGCGCGCAGATCGTCGACCAGCTGGGCGAAGGTGTACATCTCCGGCACGCCGCTATGGCTCGAGTCTCCATGCCCGCGATGATCGTAGATGATGGTGCGGCCGAGCGCCGTCAGCGCCGGCAGCTGCTCGCGGAAGTCGTCGCGGAATCCGGTGAAACCGTGCACGAGCACGAACGGCCGCTCGCCACGGCCGACGTCCTCGTAGACGAGCTTGGCTCCATTGATGGTCAGCGTGGCGCTGGTCATGGCGCGAACAAACCACAGATGGCCACGGATGAACACCGCGCGGCGACGCCGCGCTCCCGCTCCGCCGCCGCGGCACGTCGTCCGGATGCGCGTGCATCCGTGCGCGTCGGTGGATAGGCTGCGGGCGCATGGCGATCTTCCTGATCCGACACGGCGAGACCGACTTCAACGCCTCGCGCATCGTGCAGACGCCCGAGGTGCCGTTGAGCGCGCGCGGCATGGTCCAGGCCGCGCAGCTCGGCGAGCGGCTGGCGTCGCTCGGCGTCGGCGCGATCGTCTCGAGCGATCTGCGCCGGGCGGTGATGACCGCCGAACAGGTCCACGCGCACACCGGTGCGCCGATCACCTATGAGCCCGACCTGCAGGAGCGCAACTTTGGCGACCTGCGCGGCCAGCCGTACAGCGCGCTCCAGACCGACCTCTTCGCGCCCGACTACGAACCGCCCGGCGGCGAGAGCTGGGAGCGGTTCCACCGGCGGGTCGACGGCGTATGGGACCGTATCATCGCCGCGGCAGCCGCGACGGCGGGGCATCTCGCCGTGGTCACGCACGGCCTCGTCTGCCACTCGCTGGCGCTGCGCCACCTGGAGCTCGCGCCCGAGGACACGGCGAACGGGCCCTGGCACAACGCCTCGCTCACCATCGTCGACGCGCAACCGCCGTGGACCGTGCGGGTGCGCAACTGCACGCGCCATCTCGACGCGTGACCCCGCGCCGGCGGACCGCTCTTCTATCGCGCTTCGCTCAGCCGTACTCGTACACGTACTACGTACTCGTACACGGACGACGAAGCAGTCGCATACGAGTACGTAGGACGGAGCCGTACGAGTACGGCGGGGCGGGTACACGGGTGCAGCAGGCGCGGGTGTCGGCCGGCACAGCCGGCCCTACGTCCGCGTCCCGCGACGCGGGGGGCGCGCTGCAACGCGCGGCCGGCGGCGCCGTTCGGCAACGATCCGCGCCTTCGACGCCGCCCACGAGCAGATCGGGCACGCGCTCAGATCGTGCCCGCGCGCCGGGCAGTACCGGCGCCCGAAGTAGATGATCTGCAGGTGCAACCGGTTCCACGCCTCGGGGGGAAACACCCGCTTCAGGTCGCGTTCGGTGCGTGCCACCGAGCTCCCGTCCGACAGTCCCCAGCGCGCGGCCAGGCGATGGATGTGCGTGTCGACCGGGAACGCCGGCTCGCCGAAGGCCTGCGACATCACCACGCTGGCGGTCTTGTGGCCGACGCCGGGCAGCGCCTCGAGCGCCGCGAACGTCTGAGGCACGGCGCCGCCGTGCTGCGCGATCAGGATCTGCGACAGCGCCCGGATGGCCTTCGCCTTGGCCGGCGCCAACCCGCACGACCGGATCGTCGACAGGATCTCGCGCTCCGGCAGCCGCGCCATCGCCGCCGGCGTCGCGGCGCGGGCGAACAGCCGGGGCGTCACCTGGTTCACCCGCGCATCGGTGCACTGGGCGGACAGCAGCACAGCAACCAGCAACGTAAACGGATCCTGGTGCGCGAGTGGGATCGGCATGTCGGGGAGGAGCTCGTCGAGGACCGCTTGGATGCGAAGGGCTTTTTCGGCGCGGGTCATGCGGCGACGAGCTGTACACGGGCGCGGCGGACGGGACCAGTCGGGCCTGGCGGCGACCTTTGCTTGACACCCCCGCCCACCCCGCTATCGTCCTTGCAGCATGGCCTCCAGGCGAACCAGGCGCCGCCCCTTCTTGGTGCTCCGCCGCCTGTTCGTCGGCACGGTCGTGGTCGCGATCATCCTGGCGGGTGCCGCCGCGCTGTTCCTGTACCGGGAGATCAGCAGCGACCTGCCGCCGATCGACGCGGCCGTGCAGTACCAGCCGCCGGTGACGACGCAGATTCTGGCCGACGACGGGTCGGTGATCGGTGAGTTCTACTCGCAGAAGCGCTACGTCGTTCCGCTGGAGCGCATTCCGGTGCACGTGCGGCAGGCGTTCATCGCGGCCGAGGACGATTCCTTCTATCGGCACAAGGGAATCGACGCGACCGGCATCGTGCGGGCGTTGGTCAACAACGTCATCGCCGGGGGCAAAGTGCAGGGCGGCAGCACCATCACCCAGCAGGTCGTCAAGTCGGTCCTGCTGACCCCGCAGAAGAGCTACGAGCGCAAGCTGAAGGAGATTATCCTGTCGATTCGCCTCGAGGGCGAGCTCCCCAAGGACCAGATCCTGTCGCTCTACCTCAACCACATCTATCTCGGCAGCGGGGCGTACGGGGTGGCCGCTGCGGCGCGCGAATACTTCGGCAAGGAGATCGAGGACGTCGACATCGCCGAGGCCGCGATGCTGGCGGGGCTGCCGCAGGCCCCGAGCCGCTACTCCCCGTACACCCACTGGCCGGAGGCGAAGGCCCGGCAGCGCTATGTGCTCGGGCGGATGTACGAGGTGGACTTCATCAACCGCGAGACGCGCGACGCAGCGCTGAACGAGCCGATCTCGCTCGCCAGCCGCAAAGGCAGCTTCCAGGCGGCGCCGTACTTCGTCGAGTACGTGCGCCATACGCTCGAAGAGCGCTACGGCCGCACCGTGCTCTACGAGACCGGCCTGCAGGTCCACACCACCGTCGACCCGCGGCTCCAGGCCTTGGCGGAGAAGTCGCTGCGCGAAGGCATCGACGCCCTGTCGGAACGGCTCGGCGGTTTCCGCTCCGGCTTCCGCAACATGGAGCATGAGGAGCGCGAGGCGTATCTGCGCCTGCAAGTGCAGGCGTTCAAGGGCATGGACGCCCCCGACCCGGCCTTCAGCTACGAGGCGCTGGTGACGGCGGTGCGCGGCGACAGCGCGCGGGTGCAACTCGGGCCCTTCACCGGCGATCTGACGTGGCCCGCCGCGTTGAAGGGGAAGCGGCCCACCCTGCAGCTCAACGATCTCATCCGGGTCCGGGTCGTCGACGACGACGGCCCGCTGCGCTTCGAGTACGATTCCAGTCCGACCATCGAGGGCGCGCTGGTCGCCATGGACCCGCACACCGGGTTCGTCAAGGCGATGGTCGGCGGCTACGACTTCGAGCGCAGCCACTTCAACCGGGTGATCCAAGCCAAGCGGCAGCCGGGATCGTCGTTCAAGCCGCTCGTGTACGCGGCGGCGTTCGACCGCAACTTCACCCCCGGATCGGTGATCGTCGACGAGCCGATCTCGTTCAACGACAACGGCCGCGTCTGGGCGCCGCAGAACTACGAGAAGAAGTTCTTCGGCCCCACGTCGCTGCGCGAGGCGCTGACCCACTCGCGCAACGTCGTCACCGTCAAGCTCGCCGACCGCATCGGGATCAAATATCTGATCGACTATTTGCCGCGCTTCGGCATTCCCGGTCCGCTGCCCCGCAACCTCTCCATCGCCCTCGGCACCACCGAGGTGACGCCGCTCGAGCTCGCCGATGCGTACTGCACGTTCGCCAACAACGGCATGCGCCCGGCGCCGGTGTTCATCACCGAGATCACCGACCAGCAGGGCCAGGTGCTCGAGCACACCGATCCGGCGCTGGCGCCGGCGATCCCGGCCGCCACCGCCTTCCAGGTCACCAGCATCCTGCAGGACGTCGTCAAGCGCGGCACCGGCACCAAGGCCGACGGCCTCCCGCAACCCACGGCGGGCAAGACCGGCACCACCAACGACTTCGGCGACACCTGGTTCGTCGGTTTCACCCCGCAGCTGCTGGCCGTGGTGTGGATCGGTTTCGACAACAAGCGGCCGATCGGCAACAAGGAAACCGGCGGCAAAGTGGCGGCGCCGATCTGGAAAGCGTTCATGGAGCCGGCGCTGGCCGGCGTCCCACCGGGCGAGTTTCCGATCCCGGACGGGCTCAAGTGCGTGAACATCGACCCCAGCACCGGTCTACGCGCCGCCCCCGGCGGGGCCTCGCGTCTGGAGTGCTACCGCCCCGGCACCGAGCCACAGCCCGGTGCCGTGCCGGCCGTCCAGCTGGTCGATCACCGCGAGTCGAGCGCGCCGTCGACGCTCGACTTCATGCGCAGCGACTTCTGAGCCCGGGGCAGCGCCGCTGAACCGATCGGGCGCTGCGCCGTCAGCCGAACTTCCAGAACGGCGACTGGGCCCGCCGCACCGCGTCGAGAATGGGCCGCGCCGAGCTCGCCCCGAACGACGCTGGCGCCGCACCGGCGCCGCACAGCTCGTCGAGCACCACGCCGGCGGAATCGCGCATGGCGTGCAAGTCGTAGCCGCCCTCGAGCACGGCGACGCAGCGGCCGCCGGCGACCGCGCCGGCGATCCCGATCAGCGAGCGCGCCATGGCCGCGAACCCGTGCTCGGTAACCTCCATCCCACCCAGCGGGTCACGCTGATGGGGGTCGAACCCCGCCGAGATGAGCACGAGCTGCGGCGCGTACTGCTGGGCGATCGGTTCGATCACGGTCCGGAACGCCTCGGCGTATTCGGCGTCACCGAACCCACCCGGGAAGGGAATGTTCACCGTGAAGCCGGCGCCCGCGCCGCTGCCGACGTCGTCGATCGCCCCGGTGCCGGGGTAGAAGGGGTAGCGGTGCGTCGAGACGTACAGCACCCCCGGATCGTCGACGAAGGCGCGTTCGGTGCCGTTGCCGTGGTGGACGTCCCAATCGACGATCAGGATTCGCTCGAGGCCGTGACGGGCCCGCAGGTAGGCGGCGCCGATGGCGACGTTGTTGAACAGACAGAAGCCCATGGCGCGGTTCGGCTCGGCGTGGTGGCCGGGTGGCCGCACCAGCGCGAAACCGTTGCGCAAGCGCCCGGCCATCACCTCGTCGAGCAGGGTAAGCAGACCGCCCACCGCCAAGCAGGCGGTGTCGAAGGACCGCATCGAGACGGGGGTGTCGGGGTCGAAGGCAAAGCGCGAGAGGGCGCGGGTGCGAGCCACGCGCTCGAAGTGTCCCTCCCCGTGCACCAGGGTGATCTCGTCGCCCGTGGCCGGTCGGGGCGCTACCCGCACGAGGCCGGGCCGCCCGGGCAGGCCCGGCAGCAGCACCCCGATGCGCTCGGGCCGTTCCGGGTGGCCGTGCCCGGTGTCGTGCTCCATGTACCGCTCGTCGAGGACGATTCCGGTGCTCATACGCAGCGCCGCTTCCACTGTGACGTATAGCTTAGAGGGACTGAATCAAGTTTGACACCCCCACCCCTTTGCTCTAGCGTTCGCAGCGAGGACGTCATGTTCGGCCTGGGCATGCCCGAAGTGCTGGTGATTTTGGTCGTGGCCCTCATCGTCCTCGGACCGAAGCGCCTGCCCGACGTGGCGCGCGCCCTCGGCAAAGGCCTCGCAGAATTCCGCAAGGCCACCGCCGGTCTCACCGACGAGTTGCGCGGCGCCCAGGAGATGATCGAGCGCGAGGCCCGCGAGGCCGAGCGGACGGCCCGCCAACGCGCCGCAGCGCCAGCCGCGGAAGCGAAGCCGGCGGCGGGTGAGGCGGTTGCGCGGGCGGACGCCGCGACCGGCGCGGCCAGCCAGCCGGCGCACCAGCCAGGGCCGCCGAGCAAGCCGGGCGATTCGTCCGCTGCGTGACCGAGCGTCGGACCGAGGGGCCGCCGCACGCCCCTCCCTCGAGCGCGCATGACTGACGTGCAGATGCCGCTGACGGCGCACCTCGAAGAGTTGCGCTGGCGGCTGATCAAGTCGTTGCTCGCGATCGCCGTTGCCTTCATCGCCACGTACAACCTGGCGGAGTTCCTGTTCACCTTCCTCACCCGCCCGCTGCTGGCGATCAACCCGGGGCCGGTCGAGCTGATCGGCACCGGCGTGACCGAGGCGTTCTTCACCAAGCTGAAGGTATCGTTCATCGCGGCGATCTTCCTCGCCAGCCCGGTGATCTTCTATCAGGCCTGGATGTTCGTGGCCCCCGGCCTGTACGACCAGGAGAAGCGCTACGTGCGGCCGTTCGTGTTCTTCGCCACGGTCTTCTTCGTGCTGGGCGCGGCGTTCTGTTACTGGGTCGTCTTTCCGGTCGGCTACCGGTTTTTCATCGAGGAGTACGAGAGCATCGGCGTGTCACCGTCGATCCGCATCAGCGAGTATCTCTCGTTCAGCGCCCGCATGCTGCTCGCCTTTGGCGTGACGTTCGAGATGCCGGTGGTGACGTTCTTCCTGGCGCGCATGGGGCTCATCCACTATCGCACCATGCTCGCCTACGGGCGCTACGCCGTGCTGGTGATTTTCATCGTCGCCGGCGTGCTCACCCCGGGGCCCGACGTCGCCTCGCAGCTGCTCATGGCCGGGCCGCTGCTGGTGCTCTATGCGCTCAGTATCGGCGTGGCGTATATGTTCGGCACGCCGCGCGCCGGTGACGACGCGGCGGGGAGCGCCGACGATGAACCGACGTGAGGCCGTCCCGCAGTGGGTGCTGCTCGGCGCCCTGATCGCCCTCGCCGCCAACCTGCTGGCCGGCGCGATGACCGCGGTCACCATCGACCTCATGCGCAGCCGCAGCGAGTTCGCCGCCGCCGTGCGGGACCACGATCTCAGCCTGATCCACTATTACGAGGCGCTGGTCTATCCGTTGGCGACGCTGGCCATCGGCCTGTACGTCTGGCCGATCATCCGCCACTTTCGCTGCGATCCAGACCAAGCGGCCACACCGATCGTCGAGCGGCGCACGGTCAACGCGCCCCTGGTCATCGCCGGCATCGGCTTCCTCCCCTGGCTGCTCAGCGCCGTCGGCTTTCCGATCGCCACCCTGATCGAGTTCGGACACTGGGCACCCGAGCTGGCATCACAGCAGGTCGTCTCCCCGCTGGTGAACGGCTTCCTCGCGGCGGCGGTCATCTACTTGGTCCTCGACTGGCTGTTTCGCGCCATGGTCGTGCCGCGCATCTTTCCGGGCGGGCGGCTGGCCGAGGTGCCGGGGTCGATCGCGTTCGGGGTGCGCGGCCGATTGATCGTCATTCTCCTCGCCGTCGCGTTCACACCGCTGTTCACCGTCCTCGGGCTCATCCGCGCGGCCGCCGCGCACGTAGCCACCGGCGCGACGCCGACCGAGGTGCTGGCATCGCTCATCCGCGCCAGCCAGATCACCTTTGCCGTCTACGTCGTCCTCGGCCTCGGCTTCACGCTCCTGCTCGCGCGGACGCTGACGCAGCCGCTCGCCGCAGCCGCTGCGGCCCTGCGCCGCATCCAGCGCGGCGACCTCGAGGCACGCGTCCAGCCCACCGCCAGCGATGAGGTCGGTGTCCTCGAGGACGGCGTCAACGCGATCGCCTCCGCGCTGCAGGAGCGGGACCGCATCCTGCACACCTTCGGCCGCATCGTCGAGCCGGCGGTGCGCGACCACCTGCTCTCCGGCGAGCTGCACCTCGGCGGCGAGCTACGCCGCGCCACGGTGTTGTTCTCCGACCTGCGCGGCTTCACCACCATCGCCGAGCGCATGACGCCGGGAGAGGTCGTGGCCACGCTCAACGAGTATTTCTCCGACATGACCGAATGGGTGCGCGCGTGCGGCGGCTTCGTCGACAAGTTCATGGGCGATGCCATGCTGGTCGTCTTCGGCCTGTTCGACACCGCAGACGCCAACGGCAGCCGCGCGGCGGCCGACGCCATCCGCTGTGCGCTCGGGATGCAGGAGCGGCTGGCGGCGCTCAACGCCCAGCGCCGCGCCGACGGGCGGTCGTCGCTCGGCATCAGCGTCGGCGTGGACAGCGGCGAGGTGCTCGCCGGGACCATCGGCGCCGAGGATCGGCTCGAGTTCACCGTCATCGGCGACACCGTGAACGTCGCCGCTCGCCTGCAGGAAGTCGGCAAGCTGCGCGATGCCGCCGTGTTGGTGTCGGAAACCGCCTACCAGCTCGCCAGCGACTGCGGCCCGCCGCCCCCGCTGGTGGCCATCGACACCGTGCCGCTGCGCGGCCGCCGCGGCGCCGTCCGCGTGTACGGGGTGGGGTGAGGCGTCGTCCGTTGTCCGTTTTCCGTTGTCCGTTGGGAGTCTTCACCGACGGGCAACGGACAACGGGCAACGTTAGTCCTCGAAGCGCGGCGCCCGCTTCTGCTTGCGCGCCGCAATCGCCTCCTGGAGGTTCTGCGTGGTCAGGCGGACGAGGAGCTGATTGCGGTTCTCGAGATCCACGGCGGCCTCGAGGCTTCCGGTCTCGAGGTTCGACCACAGGACCTTCTTGGTCATCGCCAGCCCGTGCGGGCTGTAGCCGCACAGCTGCCCGGCGAGGGCGAGGGCCGTGTCGCGCAGCGCCGCGTCGGGGACCACCCGCGAGACCAGCCCGATGCGCAGCGCCTCGGCGGCATCGACCTCGCGCCCGCTCAGGATGATGTCCCACGCGTGCGCGGCCCCGACCAGGCGCGGCAGCAGCCAGCTGACGCCCAGCTCGGTGCCGGTGAGGCCGTTGTTGATGCCGGCGCCGCAGAAGGTCGCCGACGCCGCCGCGAGGCGGATGTCGGCCCCCAGCGTCAGGCACATCCCGCCGCCGTAGGCGGACCCGTTGACCGCGGCGATGACCGGCTGCGGCATGGCGCGCAGGGTTGGGACCAGGTTCGACATGTACGCCATGGCACGGATGGCGATGCGCGACATCGGCAGGCCGTCACAGCCGGGCGGCATGCCGTGGTCCTCGAGGTCGAGGCCCGAGCAGAAGCCGCGGCCCGTTCCAGTGAGCACCGCCACCCAGGTGTCGTTGTCGGCGCCGACCCGTTCGAGCGCCTCGTACAGCGGCACGACGGTATCGAAGGACATCGCGTTCAGGCGTTCGGGGCGGTTTAGGGCGATGAGGCTGACGTGCGGAATGGGCTTTTCGACGATCACGAACGACATGCCGGCGGCTTCCCAGACATCCGGGCCGGATGTCAAGAATCGTCGTCGAGCACGCGCATCAGCCAGTCGTCTCCCGCCTCCGGCGGGCGCGGGATCTCCGCCAGGGGAATGCGCTCGGAGAGGTCGGCGAGGATGGCCCGCGCGACCGCCAGGAAATCGCGGCTGACCAGCGCGACGATCTCGGCCGCGTGCCGGTCGACCGTGCGCACGACGGCAACGCCTTCGTACGACTCGAAGACAAACTTCACCAGCGCGATGTCCGACGGCGCGAGACGCAGGAAGATCGGCTCCAGCTCCATGCCTTACCCCTGACCGGCCGGGGCGGCGGGCCACGTCCGCTGCGGCAGCCGCCAGCGGTCGACGAGCTGGAAGGTGAGCCACTTCTCGTACTCGATGATCAGGCGGCGCGTGCTCATCCGGTCGCGCCACCAGTGCTCGGCTTGGAAGTCGTCGTAGCGGGCCGGCGTGACGATGATCTGGATCCGTCCGCCGGTGAGAAAGCGGTAGATGTCGGCCGCGCGGCGCGTGTGATACTTCGAGGTGACCAGGAGGAGCTTCGTGTAGCCGCGGCGGACCGCTTCATCGAGCACCACGTCCGCTTCGGCGTAGGTGCTGTCGCCGGGGCGGGCGAGCACCTCGATCGCGGACGACGGCACGCCGAGCTGTTCGGCAACCATGCGGTTGAGATCGTAGGGCCGCGGAATGTGCACGCCCATCTCGTCGAGGCGGCGGAAGGCCGCGGTATCGGGATCGCGGCAGATCAGGATGCGGGGCGCCAGGCCGTCGCCATAGAGCGCCACGGCCTCGAGGATGCGGTCGGGATACGATCCGGCCAGCACGACGATCGCATCGGCGTGGGCCGGCGGATCGCCGACGACCAGGAACCGCCCAGCGGCGGGGACGAACAGGGCTGCCGCCGCCGTGGCCGCGACCAGCAGTGCACCCGCGCCGACCAGCGCACGGCGTCCGGCCATCAGGGCCGCAGCCCGCGTTCGATCGCGTCGACGACGGCGTGCGCCGTGATCTCCGGCGTGTCGGCGCCGCTCCGAAAGGCGATGCCGAGCTCGGTCCAGGCGCGCGCTGCGGTGGGCAGATGGGCGGGGTCGGAGTGCAAGCCGAAGTCGGTGCCGAAGGTGGGGCCGAGCTCGAGATACTGCACGCGCACGCCGCGAGCGGCGTGCTCGCGATCGAGCGCGATGCTGGCCGCCTGTAACCCCGCCTTCGAGGCCGCGTAGAGCGTCAGATAGGGCCACCCCGCGGCGCTCGTCGAGCCGATGTTGACGATCAAGCCGCGTCCGGCGGCAAGCAGACCGGGCAGAAAGGCGCGTGCGACCAGCAACGCGCCGACCAGGTTGGTATCGAGGGTCGTCCGCCAGCGCGCCGGGTCGGACGCCAGGAAGGGCTCGACGTGGCCGAGGCCGGCGTTGTTCACCACCACGTCGACCGGCCCGGCCGCGGCCGCGAGCTGCTGCACGGCAGCGGGGTCGGTGACGTCGGCCGCCACCGGAACGAGCGCCGGACCGAGCTCGCCCGCCAGCGCCTGTAGCTTGTCCGCCGAGCGCGCTGCGGCGATGACGCGGGCGCCGCCGGCCACCAGCGCGCGGGCCAGCGCGCGGCCGATGCCGCTCGACGCGCCGGTCACCACCACGGCGTGGCCCGCTAGCGCGCGGCTCATGCCGGCGCCGTCTCCAGCGCGGCCGCCCGGGGCTCAGCTGTGTTCATCCGTGGCCATCTGTGGTCATCTGTGGTTTTCCGGCCCGGCTAACAAATGTCGCCCAACCCGACAATACCCTTCGGCATCGGGCTGCCCATCGTGCAGCAGGTGCCGAGCCAGGCGCAGGCCTGGGAGGCCGCTGGCGGCAGCGTCGAGCTGGTGCAGGTGGCGCGCGCGGCCGACCGTCTCGGCTTTGCCTGGATCACCTGCAGCGATCACGTGGCCGTACCCGCGTCGTACGCGGCGAGCATGGGGGCGACTTGGTACGAGCCGGCGACGACCCTCGCTTACCTGGCCGCCGTCACCGAGCGTGTCCGCCTGCTGTCGCACGTGCTCGTCCTACCCTATCGCCACCCCCTGGTCGCCGCCAAGGCGTTCGCCACCCTCGACGCGCTCTCCGGCGGGCGCGCCATCATCGGCACCGGCAGCGGACACCTGAAGCCCGAGTTCCGCAGCCTCGGCGTCGATCACGCGGCGCGCGCAGCCATGAGCAACGAGTACCTGCGCGCCCTCGCCGACGCACTCGAGCACGAGGTGTCCACCTTCGCGGGCCGCGTCGTGCACTGGCGCGACATGATGGTCGCGCCGCGCCCGGTTCAGCGACCCCGCCCGCCGATCTGGGTGGGGGGCAACTCCGCCGCCGTCGCACGCCGCGCCGGCCGCTACGGCGACGGCTGGATCCCGTGGCAGATCACCCCGGACGAGTTCGCGGCGCGCGCCGCGGCGGCGCGCGCCGCACACGCCGAGAGTGCCCGGGAGGGTGACTTCGCCCTGGTCGCGCCCCTCGCCGCCGGCCGCGCCGACGATGCCGCGGCGCTGCTGGACGACATCGGCACGTGGCGGGCTCGGGGCGCGACCGCGTTCCACGTCGGCTTCACCCACCGCAGCGCCGACGACCTCGTCGCGCTGCTCGAACGATTCGCCGCCGACGTCGTGCCCGCCGTACAGGCACGCGCGGCGCGGGAAGGTGCATAACCGCCTCGCCCCACGCCGCCGCGACCCCGGCGGCGGCTTTGCGGCTCCCGCTGCTTTTCGTCATAGTGACCAGCATGCGCGTACGGTTCGTGGGGCTCGCCATCGCACTGCTCGCCACGGCCGGCTGCGCGGACCGGAAGCCCAGCAGCGCCAACGAGTACTTCAACCTCGCCTCCGAGAACCTGCGTGAGGGCTCGTACACGCAGGCAGTGGAGAACTACCGCAACCTGCTCGACGAGTATCCGTTCAGCGAGTACAGCGAGGAAGCCGAGCTGAAGATCGCCGTCGCGCAGTACAAGAACGCCTCCTGCCCGGAAGCGACGGCCGCGTTCACCGACTTCCAGCGCCGCCATCCGACCAGCCCGCACCTGCCGCTGGTCGGCTACCTGCTCGGCCAATGCGCCGAGCAGCAGATGCGCCCGGCCGATCGCGACCAGAGCGCCTCGCAGAACGCCCACGCCTACTACCAGGCGCTCATCCAGCAACATCCGACCAGCCCGTATGCCGAGCTGGCGCGCGAGCGGCTCGCACACTGCCGCGAAACCCTCGCCGATCACGAGCTGGAGATCGCGCAGTTCTACTCGTTCCACAAGAACGACAAGGCGGCCGAGACCCGCTATCTCGATCTGGTGAACCGCTTCAACGACACCGATGTCGCCGGCGATGCGCTGTTCCAGCTCGGCGAGCTGTACCGCAAGGAGAACGCCTCGGACAAAGCCATCCTCGCGTTCGCCGCGGTCGAGTACCATCACCCCGACCACGAGGTCGCACGCAAGGCGCAGGCGGAGCTGGACGAGCTGCTCAACGGCGAGGCGCCCCCGAGCGGTGACCCGCTCGCCGCGCTCAAGGCCGAGACCGGCCGCGACCGCACCATCGCCATCGCGCAGACCGCCCACCCCGTCGCGGACAGCAAGCAGGGGCGCCGCGGCGGCGCGCCGCCGAGCAGCGGCTTCGGCTTGCCCGGCGCCAGCGGTCCGTTCGGGGGACGGGGAACCGGTCCGTACGGCGGCTCGGGACCGTACGGCGGCCGTTACTGAGCGCGCGACGGCGCGCTTGTTGGTCGCCGGTCGTTGGTCGCTGGGGTCTGATGCCTCGGTATGACCGATGCTGAACGGGCCCTAGAGGACCCGAGGTATCACCCCAGCGACCAGCGACGAGCGACCAGCGACCGACTCGCCGGGTATAATGTCAGCGCTGAGAACGGGCCGCCGGCACAACGTTCGTGGCGAAGCCAAACCACTATGTAGCAACGATCCCTGTTGACAGAGCGCGGCCGGTCGCATAAGCCGACAACAGACAGACAAACGACGCCCAAACATACCTTATCCAGAGTGGCTGAGGGACTGGCCCTGTGAAGCCACAGCAACCGTTCCCGGTTCATCCGGGAAGCAGGTGCTAATTCCAGCCGGGAGCGGAACGACCGACCACCCGGGGAGATAAGGCGAGAGATAAACCTCTTGGCCTCTGCCCCCGCGTGGGAGCAGAGGCTTTTTTGTTTGGATCGGATGACTGAGCAACACGCAGAACAGCACGACACCCAGCGCCTGGCGGCGGCCCGGGTGCTGATCGTGGGAGTCGGCGCCCTCGGCTGCCCGGCGGCGCTGCACTTGGCGGCGGCGGGAGTCGGCACCCTGGTCCTCCTCGATCCCGATCGGGTCGAGCTGTCGAACCTGCACCGCCAGTTCCTGCACCGCAGCAGCGCCATCGGGACCCTGAAGGTCGAGTCGGCGGCCGCGCGCCTGCGCGCCCGCTTCCCGTCCGTCCGCGTGGAAACCCACCCCGAGGCCCTGGCCGCTGGCAACCTGCCGGCGCTGTTCGAGGCGGCCGACTTCATCGTCGACGCCACCGACGGCGTGACGTCGAAGTTCCTCATCAACGACGGCGCCGTGCGGACTGGCCGGCCGTTCTCGCACGCCGGCATCCTCGGCTTTCTGGGCCAGACGATGACCGTCCTCCCCGGCCGATCGGCCTGCTACCGCTGCCTGTTTCCCGAACCGCCGCTGCCTGGCGACGTCCCCAGTTGCCAGGAGGCCGGCGTGATCGGCGCCATCGCCGGGGTCATCGGCGCGCTGCAAGCCGCCGAAGCGATCAAGTACGTGACCGGCGGCGGCCCGCTGCTGACCGACTGCCTCGTGACCTACGACGCGCTGGACGGCCGCTGGCGGCGCGTCCGACTCGCCCGCAATCCCCGCTGTCCGGTGTGCGCCGGCCTGCCGCGCGCGCCGGCTGCGGGCATCACATCCACCGAGGGCCCGCCGCTGGCTGCACCCGGCGCGGCACGATATGGGAGTTGAGCCATGACCTACGTTCTGGGGCTGCGCTGTCGCGAATGCGGCACCGACTATCCACACGAGCCGCTGCACGTCTGCGACCAGTGCTTCGGACCACTGGAGGTCGTCTACGATTACGCCGCGATCGCGCGCGTGCTCACGCGCGACGCGATCGCCGCGCGGCCGCGCAACCTCTGGCGCTACCGCGAGCTGTTGCCGGTGCGGCGCGACCCGGTGGTGGGCCCGTACTCGGGGTTCACGCCGCTGGTGAAGGCCGACCGACTGGCCACGGCGCTCGGCGTCGAGGAGCTCTACGTCAAGGACGACTCCGTCAACCACCCGACGTTCTCCTACAAAGATCGGGTGGTGTCGGTCGCCGTCTCCAAGGCGATCGAGTTCGAGTTCGACACCGTCTCGTGCGCGTCGACCGGCAACCTGGCGAACAGCGTGTCGGCCCACGCCGCGCGCGCGGGGCTCAACTGCTTCATCTTCATCCCCGACAATCTCGAGCAGGGCAAGATCATCGGTTCCGCCATCTACGGTCCGCGCACGGTGGCGATCCGCGGCAACTACGACGACGTCAACCGGCTGTGCAGTGAGATCGCGGACAAGTACCGGTGGGCGTTCGTGAACATCAACATTCGGCCGTACTACACCGAGGGCGCGAAGACCTACGGGTTCGAAATCGCCGAGCAGCTCGGCTGGCGCTTCCCGCAGCACGTCATCGTCCCGACCGCCGGCGGCACGATCCTCCCCAAGGTCGCGAAGGCCTTCAAGGAGCTGGAGAAGATCGGCCTGGTGCGCGGAACGCAGCCGAAGATCCACTCGGCGCAGGCGGGCGGTTGCGCCCCGGTGATCGGCGCCCTGCACCGGGGCAGCGATCTCATCGAACCGGTGAAGCCGGATACGATCGCGAAGTCGATCGCGATCGGCAATCCGGCCGACGGGTACTACGTGCTGAAGGCGGTGCGCGAGTCGGGCGGCTGGGGCGAGGCGGTGACCGACGCGGAGATCGTCGCCGGCATCCACCTGCTCGCGCGCACCGAGGGTATCTTCACCGAGCCCGCCGGCGGCACCACCGTCGCGGTCACCAAGAAGTTGATCGACCTGGGGCGCATCCCGCGCAACGAGTCGATCGTCATCAGCGTCACCGGCAACGGCTACAAGACGCTCGAGGCGGTCAGCGCCAGCGTCGCCAGTCCGTTCGTCATCAACGCCCGACTGCAGGAGTTCGACGCCCTCTACGATTCGCTCGCGCCGCAGGCTCGCCGCGCGGCGGGGCACGAGTGACCGGCGCGGGCTTCAGGAGGAACGCACATGCCTGTCCACGTTCGCATTCCGACCCCACTGCGCCGCTTCACCGGCGGTGCCGAGGAGGTCGGCGCCGCCGGCAGCACCGTCGGCGCGGTGGTCAACGATCTCGAGCGCCAGTTCACCGGCATCAAGGAGCGGCTCTGTGACGAGGAAGGCCGCGTGCGCCGCTTCGTCAACATCTACCTGAACGGCGATGACATCCGCTTTCTCAGCAATCTGGAGACGGCAGTGAAGGAAGGCGACGAGCTGTCGATCGTGCCGGCGATCGCGGGGGGGTGAGCGGGCATGAACGCCGGCCACAGCGCCGCGGCGGTCGCGGGCGCGCCGCACCTCGAACAGCCCGGCCGCGCCACGTCGATCCTCGACCTGGTCGGCCGCACGCCGCTGCTCGACGTGACGGTGATGGCGCCGGGCCTGTCGCCGCGCGTGCGCCTGTACGCCAAGCTCGAGGGGTTCAACCCCGGGGGCTCGGTGAAGGACCGCGCCGCGCTGTGGATGGTGCGCGACGGCCTGGCGAGCGGGCAGCTGCACCCGGGCAGGACGATCATCGACTCCACCTCCGGGAACACCGGCATCGCCCTGGCGATGATCGGCGCCGCGTATGGCTACCCGGTGACGCTGGTCATGCCGGACAACGTCAGCCGCGAGCGCATGCGCATCGTCGACGCGTTCGGCGCGCAGCTGATCTTCAGCAGCGGGCTGGAGGGATCGGACGGCGCCATCGTGCGCTGCCGGCAGGTGATCGCGGAGGCCCCCGAGCGCTATTTCAAACCCGACCAGTACAACAACCCGATGAACCCGCAGGCACACTACGAGAGCACGGGCCCGGAGATCTGGGAGGCCACCGGCGGGCGGGTGACGCACCTCGTAGCCAGCATCGGGACCGGCGGCACGGTGATGGGCACCGGCCGCTATCTCAAGGAACGCCACCCCGCGATCGAGGTGATCGCCGCCGAACCGGACGACGCCCTGCACGGGCTCGAGGGGCTCAAGCACATGGCCAGCTCGATCGTGCCCGGGATCTATCACCAGGACGAGCTCGACCGGGTCGTCGGGGTGCCGACCGACGCCGCCTATGAGCTGGTCTACCAGCTCGGCGCTCGGCTCGGCCTGGTGGTCGGGCAGTCATCCGGGGCGGCGTTGTGGGCGGCGGCGCGCGTGGCGCGCGACCTCGATGCCGGGGTGGTGGTGATGATCTTCCCCGACTTCGGGGGCCGCTACCTCAGCACCAATCTATGGGCGGGATGGAGAGAATGGCTGCAGCGAAACCGAAGGGTCTGAGCCGGACGAGCGGCAAACCCGCCGCACCGATGAAGGAACGGATCTATCTCACTTACCCGCCCGCCCTCATCAAGGAGCCGCTCATCTACCTCCTCGGCAAGCAGTTCGAGCTGCGCACCAACATTCGCGGTGCCAACATCTCGGACAGCATGGGGCTGGTCGCGCTGGAGGTCGAGGGGACGCGCCAGGAGATCGACCGTGGGATCGCGTGGCTGCGCGCGCGGGGCGTGACGGTGGAACCGATCGAAAAGAACGTCATCGAGTGACTGCGCATGGCGCTGAGCGACGCGCAGATCGATCGATTCAGCCGCCAGATCATCCTGCCGCAGATCGGCGGACGCGGCCAGGAGCGGCTGCTGCGCGCATCGATCGCGCTGGCGGGCGAGGGCGAGCTGGCCGAACTCAGTGCGCTCAGCCTCGCGGGCGCCGGGATCGGGCGCATCGCGCTGCACGGCAGCGCGGGCGCGGCGCTCGGCGACGATCTCGTCGATCTTCACCCCGATCTGCAGGTGACGCTCGCAACCGGCGCGCTGGGTAGCACGGATGCCGATGTGCTCGTCGCCTGCGACCTCCCGCCGACCGAGCTGAACCGCGCCGGGCGCGCGGGCCGTCCCCTGGTGGCGGGGGGACTGATCGACGACGGCGGCTGGCTGGTCAGCGCCGGGACCTGCGCGGTGTGCGCCGCGCGGCAGGCGCGCCGTGAGGTCCGGGAGCCGGTGTCTGCCGCGGCGCGGGAGGGGCCGGGACGGTCCGCGACCACCGGCGTCATCGCGTCGCTGATCGCGCTCGTCGTGCTGAAGCTACGGCTCGATCTCCCCGCGCCGGCGCACGGGACGTGGCTGCGGTTCGATGCCCCGGCGTCGGCGCTGACCGAACGGCCGCTGCCGCGCACCGCCGACTGCGCGGTGTGCGCAGCCAGCTGAGAGCGTCCATGCGTCCGAACCCGGGCCTGCTCAAGTTCGACCTCGCGATTCGCGGCGTCCGCCTCGGCCCTGGCGTGCACGATCATCCCGAGATCGCGGGGCTCGCCTCGGGCCCGGACTACGTCGCCCGCAGTCTCGAGCTGGTGTTGCCGGAGGACGTGTGGGTCAGCGCGCCGATCGGCGACCGCTTCACGGCCGCGTCGCCGTACGAGCTGCGCGCCGCCGGAGACATCTTCGTCGTCGACGGCAACGAGCAGCGCTGCGAGGTGCGCATCGTCCCGCCGCCGCGCTTCTACGCCGAGACGACGCGCTCGGGCCTGCCCATGCGCAAGGTGGGCAGCGCCTACGGCGGGTACATCGCCATCAACCCGGCCACCGGATGCGACTTCGTGCCGCGCGGCGTGGCCTGCCGGTTCTGCGATCTCAGCACCCGCGCCCCCGAGCGGGCGGCCCCGATCCCGGTGCAGGACGTGATCGATACGGTGCGGGCGGCGTTCGCCGAGGGCGCGGTCGAGTTCGCCTACCTGCACATCGGCTACCTGGAGGGCGAGGACGCCGGGCTCGGGTTCCTCGAGCCCTACGTGCGCGCGATCAAGCGCCACTTCGACACCTTGGTCGCCGTCCAGCTGCAACCGCCGCAGCACGACGTCTGGATCGACCGGACCTACGCCATGGGCGTCGACGCGCTGAGCTACAGCGTCGAGATCCACGATCCGGAGCTGCTGCAGCGCCACTGCAGCGGGCGCGCCGCGCAGGTCGGGCGCCAGCGCTACTATGACGCGTTGGCGCACGCCGCCAGCGTCTTCCCCAGCGGCACCGTGTGGAGCGATCTGATCGTTGGGCTCGAGCCGGTTGAATCGACCATCGCCGGCATCGATGCGCTGGTCGGCCTCGGGGTGCTGCCGGTGTTGTCGCTCTTCCGACCGCTCGACGAGGCGCTGCTGCGCGACCACCCGCTGCCCGCGGCGGCGGCGGTCGCGCCGGTGTTCGCGCATCTCTTCAACGCCGTGCGCAAGGCGCGCATCAACATGCATTGGGTCCGCGATCTGAGCTTCGCCATGACCCCGATCGAGGCGCGCTTCTTCGCCGACGAGGAGGCGCGCGCCAGTGCCGGTCTCGGCACCTTCTACCGCTCGCGCCTGGGCAACCTCGCCGCCCGCAATCTCTCGCGCTTGCGCCGCCGGCTGCGCGTCCGGCAGGTCAGCGACTCCTTCGACTCGTCGCACCTGTAGGGAACCGGCTGGCGCCACGCTTGCGCCCGCCGCAACCTCCCCCATACAACCCGCTCATGCCCAAGCCCGAGCGGGTGGAGATCGACACCCGACCGCTGTGGATCATCCTGGTGACCCGCAGCCGGCCGCTGCTCATGCTGCTGATCGGCGTCGCCATCTTCTGGACCATCAAGGCGCTGCCCGCGCCGGCCGGGCTGGCGCACGGGGCGCAAGCGGCGTTGGCCGTCTTCGGGTTGTGCATCTTCTATTGGGTCTTCGCGGTGCTGCCGATCATGATCACCGGCCTGCTGGCGATCATCCTGGTGCCGCTCAGCGGGGTGATGTCCGCCAAGGACGCATACGCCCAGTTCGGCAACGAGGCGGTGTTCTTCATCCTCGGCGCGTTCATTCTCGCCGCGGCGATGATGAAGTCCGGCCTGTCGGCCCGCATCGCGCTCACCATCCTGCGCCGCTTCGGCCATCGCCCGACGACCCTGCTGCTCGCCATCTACGTGCTGAACAGCGCGATGTCGTTCGTCATGTCCGAGCACGCGGTGGCGGCGATGACCTTCCCCATCATTGTCGAGATTGCCGCCGCGCTGCGCCTGCCGCCGGGGCGCAGCGACTACGGCAAGGTCCTGTTCCTCTCCATGGCCTGGGGAACCTCGATCGGCGGCGTGGCCACGCTGCTCGGCGGTGCCCGCGCCCCGCTCGCGATCGGCATGCTGCGCGAGGTCACTGGGCAGAGCTACTCGTTCACCCAATGGGCGCTGCTGAACGTCCCGCTCGCGCTGCTGATGATGGTCGCCGGCTGGGGAATCCTGCGCCTCTGGTTCCGGATCGACCTCGCCGACATCAGCGCCGCGCAGCGCGCCGTGCAGGACCGCTTGCTGAGCACCGGGCACGTGACGCTGCCCGAGGTCGCGATCGGCGCGGTGATGGGCGTGACGATCCTCGCCTGGATCCTGCTCGGCGAGGAGTTCGGCCTCGCCAACATCGCGCTCGCCGCGGTGGTGGCGCTGTTCGCCTTCCGGGTCGTGCAGTGGCGCGACATCGAGGGCTACGTCAACTGGGGTCTGATTCTCATGTACGGCGGTGCGATCAGTCTGGGATCGGCGCTCAACCGCAGCGGCGCCGCCACCTGGGTGTCGCAGGCCACGATCGCCCACTGGGCGATCGGTCCGGTGACGGTGGCGCTGATCATCTCGTTCGCCGCCATGGCGCTCACCGAGGTCATGAGCCACTCCGCCGCGGTGGCGATCATCATGCCGGTCAGCATCGCGGTCGCACAGCAGTTCGGCATGAACCCGCGCGCGATGGCCCCGCTGGTCGCCGTCCCGGCCGGCATCGCCTTCATGCTGCCGGTCGGCACGCCCGCCAACGCCATCGCGTTCTCGTCCGGCTACATGCGGCTCGGCGACATGATGTGGCCGGGCCTGGCGCTCAACGTCATCGCCTACATCATCTTCAACCTGCTGGTGTTCTTCTACTGGCCGATGGTCGGCGTCACCCTATAGGAGGGACCCGTGGCCAACGTGCTCCTGGTCATTCCGCCCGGTCTTCGACCCCGCAGTGCCGCGGCGGCGGCCATCGACGCGGCGGCGCGCGCCGGCGCCAGGTTGATCGGCTTGGTGCTGCTCGATCCGGCCGAGACGGCGCGCATCGCCGCGACGCTCGACAGCGCGTTCATGGGCGAGCGCGTCAGTGACCGCGTCGTGGAGGTGCTCACGCGGGAGCAGCGTAGTCAGGCCGAGGCGGTGCTGGCGGAGATCGGCGCACAGGCGCGCGAGCGCGGCGTCGCCTTCGTCGCGCTGATCGAGGAGGGCGACGCCGACGAGGTCTGCGCGCGGGTCATTCGCGCCCACCAGGTGGGCCAGGCCATCCTGGTCGTCGAGCGGCGCTCGTGGCTGTCGCGCATCCTGTCGCGCTCGTCGGCCGTGCATCTGCCG
>Ga0335082_10000725_pt1 | contig 34342 bp, 29 predicted proteins | sample Lox_Sample_41_FD_206718 | JGI IMG/M metagenome (GOLD analysis project Ga0335082, IMG submission 206718) | Soil microbial communities from Loxahatchee National Wildlife Refuge, Florida, United States - Lox_Sample_4.1 | ecosystem: Environmental > Terrestrial > Soil > Wetlands | place: USA... | reverse complement strand
TGACGACGGTCTGCGAGCGTGGGCACGACCTCGGCCTCGTCTGGGACCCCACGCCGGTGCGCGGGCGGATCAATCACCTCGCCTACTGGGTCGACTCTCGCGAGGAGCTCCTCCGCGCGGCCGACGTTCTGCTCAACCAGGACGTCGCGATCGAGTTCGGGCCGGGCAAGCACGGCATGGGCGAGCAGGACTACCTCTACTTCCGCGAGCCGGGCGGGATGCGGATCGAGCTCAACAGCGGCGGCTACAGGAACTACGAGCCCGACTTCGAGACGGTCCGCTTCGAGCCGCAGCAGGGCTCGAACGTCTTCTACAAGAACAACGCCTTGCCGCACTCGATGTTCGAGTCGTTCCCGCCGGTCGAGTTCGCGCCGCCGGAGGCCGAGGAGGCCAAGGCGGCGACGGGGCTCTTCACCTGATGCGCGTCCTCGTCGTCGGGGGCGGGATCGGCGGTCTCTCGACCACGATCGCGCTTCGCCAGCGTGACGTCGACGTCGACGTCGTCGAGATCAACCCCAAGTGGGACGTCTACGGCGTCGGCATCATCCAGCCGGGCAACGCGATCCGCGCGCTCGACACGCTCGGGCTCGCCGAGAAGGCGGTCTCGCAGGGCTATGCGATGAAGGGGTCGCGCTTTCGCGACACCGAGGGGAACCTGCTCGGCGAGGTGCCTCCGCTCGACCTGCTCGGGCCGAAGTACCCGCCGATGAACGGCATCACGCGACCCAGGCTGCACGCGCTCTTCCAGGATGCGGTTGGGGCGTCGGGAGCCAACGTGCGCCTCGGTGTCACCGTCGACGAGGTGGGCGAGGACGGTCGTGTCGCGCTCTCCGACGGCAGCGCCGGCGAGTACGACCTCGTCGTCGGTGCGGACGGAATCCACTCGACCGTCCGTGAGCTCGTCTTCCCCGACGCGCCGAAGCCGGAGTACACCGGGCAGATCGTCTGGCGCTACAACGTACCCCGGCCCGAAGGCCTCGAGACGCTCGACGTGTTCGTCGGTTCGAACGGCAAGTGCGGGTTCGTGCCGCTCGCACCCGACCTGATGTACATCTTCTACATCGAGGCTGTGCCGCCCGAGCAGGTGAAGATGGCGGACGACCAGCTCGCGTCGATCCTGCGCGAACGGCTGCACGAGTTCGGCGGGCCCGTCGCGGAGATCCGGGACCGCTACATCACCGACGCGGACAAGGTCGTCGTGCGCCCGGTGGAGTCGCTGCTCGTTCCCAGGCCGTGGCACCGCGGCCGGGTGGTGCTCGTCGGCGACTCCGCGCACGCCACCTCGCCGCACGTCGGCCAGGGCGGCGCGATGGCGATGGAGGACGCAGTCGTCCTCGCCGAGGAGGTGACGCAGGGCGACGTCGACGCGGCGCTCGCCCGCTTCGTCGAGCGCCGCTATCCGCGTTGCCGCGAGATCTGGGAGATCTCCCGCCAGATCGGCGTCTGGGAGATCGAGCACACCCCGCCCCCCGAGGCGGACTTCGTCGGCCTGACGATGAAGTCGGTGCACGCGACCGCGGTGCCGGTGTGACGACGAGCACGGTCGAGCGGCCGTCGCTCGAAGACGGCCGCGCATGGCTGCTACAGCGTCTCGACCGCGGGATGCACCCCCTCGACACGGTCGACGAGGCGGCGGCGCGGACCGCGATCGAGAGCCTGGAGGGGCTCGAGCCCGAGCCCTGGGCGGCGGCCTTCGGCGCTGCCGCAGATCGCTTCGCGGCCGAGGCGGCTGCTACCGACGACCGGGAGGCGAAGCGCGAAGCGCTGCTCCAGGCGTACCGGTTCTCGTTCCTCGGGCGCTACCCGGTCCCGAATCATCCGGCCAAGGAACGGCAGTACGAGCGCGCCCGGGAGTTCTTCGTCGAGGCGACGAGCCTCGACGAGCCGCCGCTCGAAGTCGTCGAGGTGCCGTTCGAGGGCTCGGAGGTGCGGTTCTACGTCGTGCGCCCGCCCGATGTCGAGCGCCCGCCCGTCGTGATGGTGTGGGCCGGCATCGACACGTGGAAGGAGGAGATGTACGAGCGGATGGGCGAGCTGTTCCGCTCGAGCGGCTTCGCCGTCCTGCTCGTCGACATGCCCGGCGTCGGCGAGTCTCCCGTGCTGGCCGGCCGCGACGCCGAGCGGCAGTGGACGCCGGTGTTCGACTGGCTGGCGGAGCAGGACGATCTCGACGCGAGCCGCTGCGCCGCCGTGGGCGGGTCGTTCGGCGGCTACTGGTCGATGAAGCTGGCGTACACGCACCGCGACCGACTTCGCTGCTGCGTGAACTGGGGTGGCGGCGTGCACATCACGTTCACGCCCGAGTGGCAGGAGAAGTCGAAGAACGCCTCCTCGTACCTGATGGACCTGATGAACGCCCGTGCCCGGATCTTCGGCGGCGAGACCTTCGAGGACTACGTCGCACGGTGCCAGGAGCTCTCGCTGCTCGACCAGGGCCTGCTCGACCAGCCGTCCGCGCCGCTGCTGCTCGTCAACGGCCGCAACGACCTGCAGAACTCGGTCGGCGACATCTACCTCAGCCTCGACCACGGCGATCCGAAGACGGTGCGCGTCTTCGACGGCGGCCACATGGGGGAGGGGCCCGTCGTGCCGACGATCGTGGCGTGGGTGACCGAGCGCCTGGCCTGACCGCGGCGGGGTCGCTAGGCGCGGACGAGCGCGTCGATGTCCGCCGCGGCGCCGGCGAGCGCTTCGGCGACGTCGCTCCCGCCGGCGTACGCGTCGAGCAGGGCCCGCACCCACCTGGTCGCGATCCGTAGATAGCCGGGCGTCGGCGTCACGAGCACGAAGGCCTCGTGCTCGACGAGCCGGCGCGCCACGTCGTAGAAGTCGCCCCAGCCTCGTGCGTGCTCCCGGAAGCGGGCGTCGTCCCAGACGCTCGTCCGGGTCGGGTTCATGTTCCCCTCGAACGCCGAGCGCAGCAGGAACTCCTTCGAGCTCGCCCACTCGACGAGGCGCCAGGCCGCGGCCGCATCTCTCGTGTGAGCGTTCACGACCAGCGACCACGTCCAGAGATTCGGCCGGCGTGCCCCGTCGGGACCGGCCGGCGGCAGCGCGTAGGCGATCTCGCCGACGAGGCTGGAGGTCGAGGAGTCCTCGAAGAACGCGACGTAGTGATCCGAGTCGACGATCAGGCCGTACCGGCCGTGTGCGAAGTCGAGCGCCAGCTCGTACCAGCGCTGGTCGAGCCAGCCGGTCGGGCCGGCGCGGTGGAGCGCGGCGAGGAATTCCGTGGTCACGCGGACGGCTTGGTCGGAAGCGATCGCGCACGAGCCGTTCTCGAAGTCGCGTCCGCCGCACGACCAGAGCTGCGTCGCGAAGCCCGTGTACATCGTGTGCCACGCAGTCGTGCCACGCTGTGCAAAGCCTCGCGTCCCCTCGCCGAGATCTGCGATGCGCGCCGCTGCGTCGAAGTACTCCGCCCACGTCGTCGGCACGTCGACGCCGGCCGAATCGAGGATCCGCGGCACGTAGGCGAGGTTGTAGGACTCGCAGTTGACCGGAACCTCGAGCAGCGGCCCGTCGCCGAGCGGGTCTCCGAAGCGCCCCGACCAGCGGTTGCAGGCGACGAGACGCTCCATGAAGTCGCTCGGGTCCCACGTCTCGCTGGACCGCTCGATCAGATCGTCGAGCGGCCGCACGAAGCCGGCCGCAAGGTGGTCCCAAATCAGCACCGGCCCCGACATGTAGACGTCCGCCGCCTCGTCCCCCTCGAGTAGGTGGCGGATGTCGTTCGAGAAGTAGAGGTCGCTCGGGACGATGCGGATGTCGAGCTCGAGCCCGGTCCGTTCCTCGAACTCCGCCGCGTGGCGCTCGACGCTCGCCACGTAGGCGTCCGTGTCCGGGCCCAGGAACCTGACCCGCATCAGCGTCTGCCTCGCACGCAGGCGACCATCGAGTCAATGAGCCTATCCGCCCTGCGCCGGGTGGGCGGCGCGGAATCCGTAGTTGACGGCAACGTGCTCGGTGGCCGCACCGTTGCCGCCGAACTGCAGGCCGTCGAGACTGTGAGTCGCGGCGTGGCCCGCATGCCTCGATCGATGGAGGTGAGCTTGCGCGTCCTCGGCAACCTGGCGGTCGGCGCACCGCGGGCGGTGCTCGCAGTCGCCGTCGCGTTCACCGTCGTGGCAGCCGGGTTCGGCCTCGCCACGCCCGGGCTGCTCGGCCGTGGCTCGAACGACTTCGTCGCCGTCGGGAGCGAGAGCCTCCGCGCCGAGCACGTGGTCGAGGCGGCGTCGGGGATCTCCGCCGCTCCGCAGGTGCTGGTGCTCGTGCGCAACCCGACGTCCGAGCGGATCGCCCGGGTCGTCGCGGCGATTCGCTCGGAGCCAACCTTCCCCGTCGTGGCGGCCCCGATCCGCTCGAGGAACGGCCACGAGGTGCTGATCGCCGCCTACGCCAGGGCCGGCCTCTCCCAGCGCGTCTGGCGCGAAGCTGCCGGCCGCGTAAACCGTCGCCTCGCGCCGATCGGGAATGTCGCGATGGGGGGAACGGCACTGGCGACCCTGCAGGTGAACCACCAGGTGCAGCACGACCTCGCGTTCTCCGAAAAGCTCGCGTTCCCGCTCCTCTTCCTGCTCGCCCTCTGGGTGTTCAGGAGTCTCGTCGCCGCTCTCCTGCCGATCCTGTGCGGCGCGCTGACGATTCTCGGCGGGCTGCTCGTGCTGCGGCTCGTCGACCTCGCGACGCCTGTCTCGACCTATGCGCTGAACATCGTCACCGGAATCGGGCTCGGCCTCGCGATCGACTACAGCCTCCTGCTCGTCTCTCGCTTCCGCGAGGAGCTCGTGCGGCTCGGGCCAGGACCGGACGCGGTACGGCGGACCATCGCAACGGCGGGCCGTACGGTCGCCTTCAGCTCGGTCACCGTCGCGGCCGCGATTGCGACGCTCGCCATCTTCCCGCTCGGCTATCTCCGGTCGATGGGAATCGCCGGTGGGCTCGTTGCGCCGCTGGCCGGGCTGATCTCGCTCACCGTCCTGCCGGCGCTCTTCGTCCTTCTCGGTGAGCGCGTGAATGCGCTCTCGCCCCGGCGCTGGCGGCAATCTCTGGATCGGGCGGCGCGGGGTGGACGCGGCGGCTGGTACCGGTTCGCCCGCGCCTTGATGCGTCGGCCCGTGCCGGTTGCGATCGGTGCGTCGTCGCTGCTCGTCATGCTCGCACTGCCGTTCCTCTCGATCCGCTTCACCGGCGTCGATGCGTCGGTTCTGCCACCGCGGCTCTCGTCGCGAGTGGTCGACACCGCCCTGAGGCGCGACTTCCCGTCCACCACCGTGGCGCCGGTCTACGCCGTGCTCCATGGAACCAAGGCAGAGGCGCGAGACTACGCCGCCGCGGTGCGTGCCCCGGTCGTGCTCGAGCCGCGACCGCTCGCGCCGCGGACGTGGGAGGTGGTCGCATCGTCGGGCAAGCCGTTCCTCGACACGACGTCCCAGCACCTGGTGCGGCAGATGCGCGTGCTCCCCGGCAATGCGCTGGTCGGCGGTTCGACCGCACAGTTCCTCGACCAGAAGCAGGTGCTCCGGACACGTCTGCCACTTGCCGCCCTTCTCCTCGCCGCCGTGACGTTCGCGCTTCTGTGGGCGGCGACACGCTCGGTCGTCCTGCCGGTCAAGGCGCTGCTCATGAACCTGCTGACCCTCTCGGCGACCTTCGGGATCCTCGTTGCCGTCTTCCAGGACGGACGGCTCGAGGGACTGCTCGACTATCGAGGGCAGGGGGCGCTCGAGCTCACTCAGCCCGTCGTGCTGTTCGCGATCGCCTTCGGCTTGACGACCGACTACGGCGTCTTCCTGTTGACACGGATCAAGGAGGCCTGGGATACGGGAGCGCCGAACCGCGAGGCCGTTGCGGTCGGCCTCGAACGGACGGGTCGGATCATCACCGCTGCCGCTCTTCTCTTCTGTGTGGCGGTCGGCGCGTTCGCGACGTCGCAGATCATCGTCGTCAAGGAGGTCGGGATCGGAATCGCGATCGCCGTCCTGATCGACGCGTCGATCGTTCGCGCCTTGCTCGTGCCGTCGCTGATGGCGATCCTCGGCCGCTGGAACTGGTGGCCTTCCTCACAGCCACAGCCGGCCGGGCACGAGCGGCATCGCCGGCGCGCGGCAAGCCGCGACCCGAGCCGCAGCCTATGATCGGCATCAGTCCCGACCGGACGCGATCGAGATCGTCTGAAGGACAGACGTGCCGAATCCGAGAGTTGCTGGCTGATGGCAGATGTCTTCGTCTCGTACTCCCGCCGGGATGCCGACTTCGTGCAGCGGTTCGCCTCGGCGCTCGGCGAGCGGGGGAAGGAGGCATGGATCGACGTCGACGGCATCCGCGACGGCGAGGTGTTCCCGGCGGCGCTGCGCTCGGCGATCGAGCACAGCGACGGGTTCGTCTTCGTCGTCAGCCCCGATTCGGTCGCGTCGAGCTACTGCGAGCAGGAGGTCGAGCATGCGCTCGAGCTCAACAAGCGGATCGTGCCGGTCCTGATCCGGCCGGTCGAGGACGGTCTCGTGCCCGAGGGCGTCCGCGTTCGAAACTGGATTCCCCTCACCGACCGCGACGCGTTCGACCCGGGAGTCGCCCGTGTCGTCGAAGCACTCGACACCGACCTCGCGTGGACGAAGGAGCACACGCGCTGGCTCCTGAAGGCGCTCGAATGGGACGCCGAGCGGCGCGAACGGAGTCTGCTGCTGCGCGGTTCGGAGCTCGCCGCGGCGGAGGAGTGGCTCGCGCGCGCGACCGCCAAAGAGCCGGAGCCCACTTCGCTCCAGCGGGAGTACGTCGCCGCCAGCCGCGTCGCCGCCACGCGCCGCCAGCGCGTGCTCGTCGGTGTGAGCGTGGCGGTCGCCGCCGTCTCGCTGGGGCTCTTCGCGTTCGCTCTGATCTCGCGCAGTCAGGCGATCGGGGCAAGGAACAGCGCGCGGCAGCAGGCGCTGACGGCGAAGTCGCAGGCGCTGGCGGCCGACAGCCAGACGCAGCTCGCCGTCGATCCGGAGCGCTCGATCCTCCTCGCCGAGGCCGCGCTCGGAAAGGCAACGACGCCGGGAACGCTTTTCGCCCTGCGAGCGGCGCTCGACGCCTCGCCGCTTCGCCTTCGGCTGCCTGACGCCGGGCTCCAGTCGTGCAGCGGCTTCGGGCGTGGTGTACCCGACCTCGCGTACCGCCCCGACGGCAGCCGGCTCGCGGAAGCGCTCTGCGGCGGCACGATCGTCGTGACGGATCCACATGGGAGCGTCGTGCGCCGGGTCCACATCGGCCGGGCGGTCGACTCGATCGCGTACAGCCGCGACGGCTCGCAGCTCGCCGTGGTGACGCCGAGGGCCGTCCTGCTGGTCGACCCGGCGAGCGGGGCCGTGCGGCGCGCGCTGCCGCACACGGCGCAGGTCGCCCGCGCGGCCTTCAGCCCGACCGCACCGGTGCTCGCGCTGGGCGGCCTCGGCAAGCTGGTCTTCGTCGACCTCACCACCGGCAAGACGCGCGTGCTCCCGTTCCCGCGCGTCGCCCGGCACACGACCGCCACCTCGCTCTCGTTCAGCCGCGACGGGAAGCGAATCGCGATCGGCGTGGCCGCACCGGCGGTCGGCACCGTCTCCGGAATCGGCATCGTCGACGTCGCGACCGGACGTCAACTTGCGGTCGGTGGAGCGGACAACATCGACGATCTCGCGTTCGGCCCGGACGAGGGCGAGCTCGCAACTGCCGAGACCGGCGCAGGAAGCGGGACGATCATCGTCCGCGACGCTCGCACGCTTGCCAAGAAACGCGTCCTCGTGCGACTCCCGAACGTCGAGGCGAGCGCCGTCTCGTTCAGTCCCGACGGAACGCAGGTCGCCTACGGCGCGGCCGACGGGACGGCGGGGCTCGTCTCGGCCCGTAGCGGGCAGCAGATCGCGTCCTACCTCGGCCAGACCGCCGCGGTGACGAGCGTGCGCTTCAGCCCCGACGGGCGGCTGGTCGCGACCGCATCGGCCGACGGCACGACCCGCATCTGGCGTGCCGGCGGCCCTGAGCTCAAGTCGTTCCACTGGGGCCCGACGTTCGAGCCCGTCACGGCCGTCAGAGGCGGGCTGCTCGCCGTGCTCGACCGCGGATCCAGGGGCGGCCTCGCCCTGCAGCGCCGGACCGACGCGGGCGCGTTGACCCCCCCGCTCCGGCTCTCGCGCACGAACACGGTCGACGCGGTGTTCCTGAGCAACGACGGAAGGCTCGCCGCCGTCATCCCGGCGCCTCCGTCGAACGGAACCGAGGCACCGATCAAGATCTTCGACGTCGAACGCCGCCGAGTCGTGCGGACTCTGCCGCCGTCGCCTGCGCCGTTCGGCGGTGAGCCGGTGTTCAGCCCGAACCGCCGTCTCATCTCGATGGGAAGGGATGTCCGCACCGCGCGCGGGCCGAAGCCCGGGCTCGTGCTCGTCGACTCGACGACGGGCCGCTCTCGGACGCTCGCAACGACCGACTGCAGCGCCGGCTGGCGCTCGCAGCCGTTCAGCGCGGACGGTACGCTTGTCGCCGCCGGAACGTTCTGCGGCGACGTCTCAGTCTGGGACGTGGCGACCGGCAGGCGTCTCGGCCGGCCGTTCTCGATCGGCGGCGAGCTGGCGCGGATCGCGTTCGAGCCGAACGGCCGCCGGATCGTCGCTGCGGGCTGGAACAGCGCGATCACGGTCGCCGATGCGCGCACCGGGCATGTCGACGCCGTGCTCACGGATCACACGCGCGGCGTCGGCGGCATCGCCTGGAGCCCGGATGGGCGCTACTTCGCGAGCGCCAGCCTGGACGGCACGGCCCGCGTGTGGGACGCACGCACCCTCCGCGTGCTCCGCATCCTCCGCCATCCCGACCCCGTCTACAGCATCTCGTTCACGCCGGACAGCCGCGACGTCGTCACGGTCGACGCGGCGGACGTGATGCGCGTCTGGGACGCGTGCTCCAACTGCGGGGACGCCGCTGCCCTCGAGGCGCTGGCGAAATCGCGCGTCACGCGCGGGCTGACCGCACAGGAGCGCCGCACCTTCGAGACCGGCTGAACCGACAGCACCGCTGTCAAGCAGGCTTGACACCGTCGCTGCCGCTCGCGCTCGCGCGCGGGGTCGTCATCTTCGTCGCACAATGGATCGGCGGAGATCCGGCGAGTGGGCTCGTCTCGTTCGTCGTCGAGGTCGCGCGCGGCCACAGCGGATCGCCGTACACCTGACTCGGCGCGATCGCCGGCCTGGCCTATCTCGGGGCCGTGATCGTTCTCCGGCTTCGCGGGTGAGAGACTCCGGGCGTGCCCGACTACGGCCACGAGCTCGAGTTCGGGGCCTTTCTTACGCCGTCGGCCGGGAACGCCGATGAGGTCGTGGCGCTCGCGAAGCTCGCCGACGACGTCGGGCTCGACCTCGTCGCGTTCCAGGACCATCCCTACCAACCCAGGTTCCTCGACACCTGGACGCTGCTCGCGTTCGCCGCGGCGCGGACGAAGCGAATTCGCCTGGCGCCCGACGTGCTCAACCTGCCGCTTCGTGCGCCCGCGGTCGTGGCGCGTGCAGTTGCGAGCCTCGACGTCCTGACGGGCGGCCGGATCGAGCTCGGGCTCGGCGCGGGGGCCTCGTGGGATGCGATCGAGGCGATGGGGGGCCGGCGCCTCGGCCGGGGCGAGAGCGTCGATGCCCTCGAGGAGGCGATCGACGTCATCTGCGCGATCTGGGACGTCGAGCAGCAGGAACGAGCGCACTACGACGGGTCGTACTACAGCCTCCGTGGGGCAGCCCGCGGCCCTGTCTCGCGGCACCGCATCCAGATCTGGGTCGGCGCGTACAAGCCGCGGATGCTGAGCCTCGTCGGGCGGAAAGCGGACGGATGGCTGCCGAGCATGCCCTATCTCGGGGCAGGCGGCCTGGCGGCCGGGAACGCGGCGATCGACGAGGCGGCGGCCGCGGCCGGCCGTGACCCACGCGAGATCCGCAGGCTCCTCAACGTGGTCCCGCCGACCGTCGACGAGCTCACCGCGCTGGCGCTCGAGGACGGGATCGCGACCTTCATCATGATCGGGGACGACGCGGAGGCGATCCGGGTGCTGGCAGAGACGGTGGCGCCGGCCGTGCGGGAGCAGGTTGCGACCGAGCGTTCGCGGCGCCGGTAGCCACCCGGCCTGCGGCTATCGTCGGATCGAACCTGCGATCGAGGAGCGTGAGGGGACATGAGGATCACGACCATCGGCAAGGGGTCGATCGGGGGCGGGCTCGCGGATCGCTGGGAGGCCGCGGGTCACGACGTGACGCGACTCGGGCGGGAGGGCGGCGATGCCTCGAGTGCGGACGTGGTGCTCGTCGCCGTCCCCTCGGGCTCGATCTCGGAGGCGCTCGGCAAGGTGTCCGGCCTCGACGGTAAGCCCGCGATCGACGCCACGAACGCGTTCGGGGAACGCGACGAGCGGTACGAGTCGCTTGCGCACCAGGTGAAGGCGCACACGAACGGTCCCGTCGCGAAGGCCTTCAATGCGAACTTCGCAGCGCTCTACGACCAGATCGACGAGCAGCGCGTGCGCCCGAGCTGCCTGTACGCAGCGGAGGACGAGGTACGTGAGGCCACCGAGCAGCTGATCCGCGACGCCGGCTACGAGGCCGTGAGCGTGGGCGGACTCGAGAACGTGCGGGCGCTCGAGGAGTTCGTGCCCAACCTCCTGGCGAAGATCGGCCGCGTCTTCTACCGCTTCGCCCAGCCCGGCGAACTGTAGCCGCGGCTAGTCCCCGTACAGGTCCGTCACGCCGACGACGCGCCAGTCGCGGCCCGCGGGAGCCGACTCCCGCGCGAAGCCGATCGCTTCCCCGAGCTCCTGGCCGCCGCCGATCGCCGACCAGCGGTCGCCGTTCGAAGCCTCCAGCTCGACCGTCACGACGTACGGCGCTCCGGTCTGTTCTCTCCCCTGCATTTCTGCTCCAGCCTCCTGCGAGTGGTGTCCCTCGAAATCGTGCTCGAGCCGAGGCGCGCCGCGCGTCGGCCGCTCAGGCGATCTTGCGGTCGCCCGCCCGAGGGACGGCAGGTCCGAGCCGTCGTTCGCGAGAACGACCTGGCGCGGGGCTGCGCTGAGTTTCACCCGGCAGTACGGTCTTTATCCCCGATGACCGACCTCCGGGACCTGCTCGAGGCCGAGGTGGCGAGCGGCGCCGTGCCCGGTGCCGCCGCGCTCGTCGCCCACGGCGGCGCGGTCGAGATCGCCGCTGCGGGAGAGGTGCGGCCGGATTCGATCGTCAGGATCGCCTCGATCACGAAGCCGATCACCGCCGCGGCGCTGATGGTGCTCGTCGACGACGGCGTCGTCGCGCTGGGCGACCCGGTTGCGGGCTGGCTGCCCGAACTGTCGTCACCGGTCGTGGTGCGCACGCCGGAGAGCGAGATCGACGACGTCGTCCCGGCGGCGCGGCCGGTCACGGTCGAGGATCTGCTGACGTTTCGCGCGGGCTGGGGCTTTCCTTCCGGGTTCTCGCTGCCGGCGGCCGTCGAGCTGTTCCGGAGGCTGCCGGTGTTCGGTGTGCGCGAGACGCCCGACGAATGGCTCGCGACGCTCGCGCGTGTCCCCATGCTCCACCACCCGGGCGAGGCCTGGCTTTACAACACCTGCTCGGACATCCAGGGCGTGCTGATCGCACGCGCGTCGGGCCGGCCGCTGCCGGAGTTCCTCGCCGAGCGCATCTTCGCGCCGCTTCGGATGGACGACACCGGGTTCCACATCCCGGCGGACAAGCTCGACCGGCTGCCCGCGTACCACGCCCCCGATGCCGGGCCGAAGATCGACCCCGGCCTCTGGACGAGCCCGCCCATCTTCCCGTCCGGCGCCGGCGGCCTCGTGTCGACGCTCGCCGACTGGCATCGCTTCGGGAGGATGCTGCTCGCCGGCGGCGACGGAGTCCTTTCGCGCGAGTCGGTGCGCCTGATGACGACCGATCATCTGACCCAGGAGCAGCGGGATGCATCGACGCTGTTCCTCGAGGGCACCGGGTGGGGCTTCGGCGGCTCCGTTGCAGTCGACGGCCGTTACGGCTGGGTCGGCGGCACCGGCACGACCGCCCACGTCGCCCCGTCGGCCGGAACCGTCGGCGTCCTGCTGACCCAGGTGCAGATGGCGGGGCCGACGCCGACGCCGGTCATGCGCCGCTTCTGGCAGTACGCCTTCGGGCGCTCCGCGCCGCGCTAGTCTGCGCGATGGCCTCGGGCCGTCACGGTGTCGACCGGATCGAGCACGTCGTCGTGCTGATGCTCGAGAACCGCTCGTTCGACCACATGCTCGGGTACCTCTCGCTGGAAGGCGGTCGAGACGACGTCGACGGCCTCCGAGCCGGAATGGAGAGCGACCATGCAGGGAAGAGCCACCCGATCCATCACTCGGGACGACGTTCTTCCCGGACGAGCGCTGGGACCCCGATCATTCGGCGGCGGCAACCGACGTCCAGATCAACGGCGGTGCGATGGACGGTTTCGTGTCCTCCCACGCCGAGACGCTTGCCGCTCGCGACGCGGACGACGTGGATCCCGGAGTTGTCATGGGCTACTACAACGCGGCCGACCTTCCGGTCTTCGATCACTTCGCCCGCGAGTTCTGCGTCTGCGACCGCTGGTACAGCTCTGTCCCGGGAGCAACCCGGCCGAACCGGCTCTACGCGCTCGCGGGCAGCGCGAACAGCCGCGACGACCGCAAGCCTCCCCTCTACGAGCAGCACTCGTTCGTTCGTCATCTCGACGCGCCCATCGTCGGAACGTGAGGCACGGCCAGGAGTTCGCACTGCTCGTCTACAACGCGCTCGCAGGTGGGCCGGGCTGGGCCTGGGCCGGGACCGCGACACCGACCCGAAGCGCCTGCTTATTGTGGGGCCCGGCAGACACGCGCCGAAGGAGGCCACGATGAGCAGCACCGAGGCACGCAGCGAAACCGCGAGCGGGAGCCCGAGCGTCGAGACGGTCGACTTGAAGCTCGAGGTGGTGGTCATTCCGGTTGACGACGTCGACCGCGCGAAGGAGTTCTACGGCGGGCTCGGCTGGCGGCTCGACGCCGATATCTCCGTCGGCGATGCCTTCCGGCTCGTCCAGTTCACTCCGCCGGGCTCCGGTTGCTCGGTCCAGTTCGGCGCCGGCCTCACGTCGGCCGCGCCCGGTTCCGCTCAGGATCTGTATCTGATCGTCTCCGATGTCGCCGCCGCGCGGGACGAGCTGATCGCCCGCGGCGCCGACGTCAGCGAGATCTTCCACGAGGGGAAGCCGGGCGCGCGCTTCCACGAGATCGGTTCGACTGGTCGCGTGGCCGGCCGTTCGCCCAACGGCAGCTACTGGACGTTTGCGACGTTCAGCGACCCGGACGGCAACGGGTGGCTCCTGCAGGAGATCACGACGCGGCTGCCCGGTCGGATCGATCCCGCCGAGACGTCGTTCCCGTCGGCGGCCGATCTCGCGAACGCGATGCGGCGCGCCTCGATCGCCCACGGCGAGCACGAGAAGCGGATCGGTGCGGCCGACCCGGACTGGCCCGACTGGTACGCCGAGTACATGGTGGCCGAGCAGGCCGGCTCGGAGTTGCCGACGTGAGCGACTACGACGTCATCGTGATCGGCGCAGGCTCGCCCGGTGAGCATTGCGCGGGCGAGCTGGCCGAGGGCGGCCTGCGCGTCGCGGTGGTCGAACGCGAGCTCATCGGCGGCGAGTGCTCGTACTGGGCGTGCATTCCCTCGAAGACGCTGCTGCGCCCGGGCGAAGCGGTGCACGCGGCGCGTGACGCGACCGCGAGCGCCGATGTCGACGTCGACGCCGCCCTGGCCTGGCGCGATTTCCAGGTCTCGAACTACTCCGACGCCGGCCAGGAGCGCTGGCTCGCCGACAACGGCATCGACCTGCTGCGCGGCAGCGGCCGCCTCGCCGGAGTGGGAGTCGTGGAGGTCGACGGCGTCCGGCACACCGCGGAGCACGTCGTGCTCGCGAACGGCGCCGATCCGGTCATCCCGCCCATTCCCGGCCTGCGCGAGCTTGACGGCGTCTGGACGAACCGCGAGGCGACCGGGATGAAGGAGGTGCCGCGCCGCCTGCTGGTCCTGGGCGGTGGCCCGGTCGGCGTCGAGCTGGCGCAGGCCGTGCGCCGCTTCGGCGGCGAGGTGGCGCTGGTCGAGGGAGCCGAGCATCTGCTCGCACGCGAGCCGGCTCCGCTGGGGGAGGCGCTCGGGGAGGTGCTCCGCCGCGACGGCGTCGAGCTCGTGCTCGGGGCGCACGTCGCGGCCGCCCGGCGCGACGGAGACGACTTCGTCCTCTCGCTCGACGGCGGCGCCGAGCTGCGCGGCGACCGGTTGCTCGTTGCGACCGGCCGGCGCCCGCGCGTCGACGAGATCGGTCTCGAGACCGTAGGTGTGAAGGCCGACGCGCGCGGAGTCCCGGTCGATGCACGCCACCGCGTCGGAGACCGCCTCTGGGCGGTCGGCGACATCACCGGTATCTGGCCGCTCACCCACGTCGGCAAGTACCAGGGCGAGGTCGTCGCCGCGAACATCCTGGGCGAGGCGCGCGAGGCGAACTACGACGCGGTTCCGCGCGTCGTCTACACCGACCCGCAGGCCGCCGCGGTCGGAGCGGCGGAGGCGCGTTTCGCGGCGACTGCTCGGCTGGCGGAGATCGCCAAGACCGAGACGTACACGCGGGCCTACGCCGAGAGCAACGGGTTCCTCACGCTGCTCTCGGACGGCGAGCGGCTGGTCGGCGCGTACGCGCTCGGCCCGGAGGCCGGCGAGTGGATGCAGGAGGCGACGATCGCGATCCGCGCCCGTGTCCCGCTCGACGTCCTTCGCGACACGATCCAGCCCTTCCCGACCTTCTCGGAGATCTATGTCGGCGCGCTCAAGTCGCTTCGCCGCGAGATCGCCGCGGCCCGGTTGCCGGTCGCCTCGGCATCACCGTGACCCGCGGGTCCGAGCTGCTCGGGCAGACGGTCGTCGTGATCGGCGGCAGCTCCGGGATCGGCCTCGAGACGGCACGACGCGCGCGCACGGAGGGAGCCGAGGTCGTCCGGATCGAGGAGCGTCGCGAAGAGCCGCGCACGACGCTCCCGATCGGCCGTGTCGTCGGCCCACCGACGTCGCCACGTTAGCCGTGCACCTGATGACGAACACGGCCGTCACCGGCGCGACCTACGACATCGACGGCGGCCAGCAGCTCCTCGACTGAGTCGAGCAGCGCGCGGTGCTACGACGTGGGCTCGACGACTATCAGCGAGTTCCCGTCCGGATCGCGCAGCCAGAACATCGGCGGCACCGGGCCGCCCCAGCGGGTGACCTCGTCGTCGACGTCGACACCGGCTTCCTTCAGCGCCGCGTGGTCGGCATCGACGTCCGACGTGTCGAGGCAGATGCCCGTCTGCGAGCCGCCGGCCTGCTGGCCCTCCGGCGGCGGGGCGAGGGCGATCGTGGTCTTCGTGCCCGGCAACGCCACCTCGACCCAGCGCATGTCCGGGCCCATCGGGACGTCGACCACCTTTTCGAAGCCGAGCGTGTCGACGTAGAAGTCGATCGCGCGGTCGGTGTCCGCGACGGTGACGCACACGCGGCCGACCGTGTTGATGTTCAGCTTCGTCTTCAGCTTGGACATCGGGTCCTCCTGTCGTTCGGGTTCACCAGCTGAGACTGCACGCAGTTCCGTTAATCATCGGCCTGCTGCTCGCGAAGCCGACCGGAGGTAGGCGAGCACGGCGAGCACGCGCCGGTGCGAGTCCGGGTTCGTGTCGAGCCCGAGCTTGAGGAAGAGCTGCTGGATGTGCGCCTCGACGGTGCGCTCCGTGACGAAGAGCCTGCCGGCGATCGCGCGGTTCGAGAGGCCTTCCGCCACCAGGCCGAGCACCTCCTTCTCCCGCGGCGTTAGGTCGGACAGCGGGTCGTCGCGCCGCCGGCGGCCGACGAGCATCGACACGATGGTCGGGTCGATCACCGTCTCGTCGTCGTCGATCCGGCGCAGCGCGTCGACGAGCAGCGCCGCGTCGAAGACGCGGTCCTTGAGCAGGTAGCCGACCCGCTCCGGATGCTCCTCGAGCAGGCGCATCGCGTAGCTCGGCTCGACGTACTGCGACAGCACCAGGACCCCGACCTCCGGGTGGTCGGCCCGGATCTGCTGTGCGGCGACGAGGCCCTCGTCGGTGTGCGTCGGCGGCATGCGGATGTCGACGATCGCGACGTCGGGGCTCGTGAGCCGAACATGGCGCAGCAGACTGTCGGCGTCCTCGGCCTGCGCGACCACCTCGATCCCGCTCTGGCCGAGAAGGTGCGCGATCCCTTCGCGGGTGAGCAGGAGGTCGTCGGCGACGACTACACGCACGGGATCTCCGCCCGCAGGGTCCCGTGCTCGAGCTCGAGCCTTCCGCCCAGTGCGCCGACGCGGTCCTCGAGGCGCGTCAGCTCGCTCGCGCGAGCTTTGCCGTCGTCCTCGACCGTTACGACGAGCCGGTCGCCCCGGCGCCGGACGCGCACGTCGGCGAAGCTCGCGCCGCGGCTCGCCGCATCGTCGATCGCCTCGAGGACGGCGACGTACGCAGTCGTCTCGACCGCGGGTGCGTAGCGCGCGTCGGGTACGCCGTCGAGCGTGACAGCGATCGGTGAGCCGTCGGCGAGTGTCGCCAATGCCGAGCCCAGCCCCGCCTCGGTGAGGATCGCGGGATAGATCCCCCGTGCGAGGTCGCGGAGCTCGTCGAGGGCCTTCTGCGTCTCCTCGACCGCGGATGCGAGCAGCCCGGCGGTGCGTGCATCGCCGCCGGTGCTCGCAGCAGCGGCTGCGAGGCGAAGGTCGAACGAGAGGGCGAGCAGGCGCTGCTGCGCTCCGTCGTGCAGGTCGCGCTCGAGCCTGCGGCGCTCCGCGTCGGACGCTTCGACGATCCGAGCCCGCGATTCGCGCAGGTCCTCGAGCCGTGCGACGACCTCGGCGTGCAGCCGCTCATTGTCGACCGCCAGCTGTGCGGAGGCGCCCATTGCCTCGCCGAGCGTCTCTCCGTCGAGCAGAGCGTCGTCGTGCACGACGACCGCGACGGGATCGCCGCCGCGAACGATCGGCGTCGCGACGCGTCCGTTTCCCGCGAGCGGGGGCTCGATCTCCACGCCGCGACCGTCGACGTAGCGCTGGAGATTCGGAAGCCAGTACGCGACCTCGAGCTGCGGATCCCCGAGCGTCGCCGCGAGCCGGTCGGCGAGCCCGCCGGCCGGCGGTGTTGCTCTCAGCTCGGCAGCGAGCCGGTCGATTGCCGCCCGGGCGCGCCGCAACGCGAGGGTGCCCCAGACGAGGCCCAGCCCGAGCGCCGTGGCGGCGACCGAGCGGGCGGCGAACACGAGCGCGAACTGGGTCTGCCGCGGGTCCTCGAATCTCGTGCGCCACAGGGCGACCGCGTACGCCGACTCGGCGAGGCCGACGAGTGCCGCCGGCGCGAGCACGGGCAGCAGCCTGCGCCGGTCGTCGCGGTGGGCCCGGGCGACACGCAGGACGCCAGCTATGGCGAGCAGCAGTCCTATCGCGAGCGCGGCTCGCAGCCACACGTCGCGAAGGTGGAGCGCCAGTCCTGCGTCGCCCCGGAGCAGGAACGCGTTCGCGCCGCAGTAGCGCCAGCAGCTCGGATCGGCGAACGGATCGCGAAACAGCGCCCACCCGATGCCGACTGCGCCGGCGATCGTGTAGGCAGCCGCGATCCCCAGCCGGGCGGAGCGGCTGTGGACTCGACCCGACGGATAGCCGAGTGCAAGGTGAAGGACGAGCGCGAGGAAGATCGGCGCGGTGACGATGCCGAGGCTGCGAACGATCGTCGGGCCACCCTCCCAGCCCTCCCAGTCGGGTGCGAACCAGACGACGCCGGCGAGCAGCGTCAACGATGCCGTGCGCCGGAGGCGAGGTTGGAGCCAGGCGACGCTTCCGGCGACGAGCAGTGCAAGGCCTGCGGCGAGGTCCAGTGCGAAAGCCGCGGTGGAGGCGCCGGCGTAGGTGCGGAGCGGTGTTTGGCCGCGAGGCACGGCGACGATCGCGGCGGCGGCATACGCGAGCGCCGCCGCCGGCACCCAGACAGCCGTGAGCCGCGTGGTGACCGTTCTCACCGCGGGCATGTGGCGATTGTCGCACGGTCTCGATCGTGTGAGGATTGGTGCCAGCTACGGTCCTGCATGGTCGAGATCCTGGGGCTCGCCCCGATGCGCGTCTGAGCTGCGCGCCGTACCGTCGGGCGGTCGCATGACGACGCTCGCACGGACCGTCGCCCTGTTGTCGGCTGCGATCCTTGCGGCGGGCGTGGCTGCTGGTTGTTCGCCGCGGTCGCCGGAGTCGGCCGACAAGGCTGGAGGGACGCACCACGACCTGGTCCTGCGGCTCGGCGCCGCCTACGACGCGAGCGAGCCCGACGCCCCGTTCGCCACGTACTTCGCCAACCAGGTCGAGCGACTGTCCCGTGGAACCGTGCGGGTCGACGTCGTGTTCGACGCCGGCGGCGCGGACGACCCGTTCGCCGAGATCCACGTTGCGCGGCTGGTGAGGGATGGGCACTTCGATCTCGGCTGGATCGGCGCCCGCGCGTGGGACGAGGTCGGCACGAACAGCTTCGAGGCGCTGCAGGCGCCGTTTCTGATCACGAGCTATCCCCTACTCGAACGGGTGGTGAAGAGCCGGGTGGCAGCGCAGATGCTCGCCGGCCTCGCGACCGTGCACGTCCGCGGCCTCGCGCTGATTCCCGGGCTCCTCCGCCACCCGGCGAGTGAGCAGCGGCCGCTTGTCTCGCTGCGCGACTTCGCGGGTGCGCGAATCCGCGTGCAGCCGTCCCGTGTCAGCGACGTGCTGTTCCGGGCGCTCGGCGCCGTGCCGGTTCATGTCGAAGCAGAGGACGCCGCCGCTTCGATCGCCTTCGAGCGGCTGGCCGGGCACGAGACCTCGATCGCCGATCCGCCGATCTCCTCGATCGTCTCCGCAAACGTCACCTTCTTCCCGAAGGTGATCACCCTCTTCGCGAACGAGCGCGCGTTTTCGAGGCTCAGCCCGGAGCAGCGGGCAGTCCTCGAGGCGGCGGCGAGGCGCACCCTCGCGCACACGGCAGACTTCCCCGTTCGGCAGGCGCTCGCCTACGAGGGAGTGCTCGCCCGCCGGTACTGCAGGCACACGCCGGGCCGGATCGCGCTCGCCGACGAGCAGCAGCTTCGCGGGCTCGTTCGTGGCGCGCGTCCGGTGTACGCACAGCTGGACCGCGATCCCCGGACGCGGAGGTTCATCGACCAGATCCGCCGGATCAAGGCGTCTCTTCCGGCCCCGCCGCCGATCAGCGTTCCCGCCGCCTGCCTGCAGCCGCGCCAGCCGCCTCTCGTCGGCGCGCTGCGTTCGCCCAGCCTCCTGAACGGCACCTACCACTGGCGGTTGACCAAGGCGGCGGCGCTCGCCTTCGGTCCGCCGGCGAGCGACAGCGTGAACCAGACGCGGTTTCCGATCTTCAATGCGGTCGTGCTCCGTGACGGCAGGGCGATGACGATCGACGGGAACCCACGGCTCTACGGGAGCTACGCGATCAGAGGCGACCACGTCACGTTCCTCTGGGCTGCGTTCGGCTACCCGCTCTCGTTCAGGTTCACCTCCGATCCGAACGGAATGCTTCACCTGAAGGCGGTGCGCCCGATGGATCGTGGCGACGAGTTCGTGTGGTCGGGCGTCCCGTGGCGACGGGTCGGCCCGCCGGTGGTCACGATCCCGTGAGCGGGATCTCGGCCCTGATCACCGTGCCCTGTCCCGGCGGGCTCGTCACGAGCAGGCTTCCGTCGAGCGCCTCGATCCGGTCGACGAGCCCTCCGAGGCCGGTGCCGCGCGCCGGGTCGGCGCCGCCGATGCCGTCGTCGGCGATCTCCGCGACGACACTTTCGGAGGAGAGGACGACGTTGACCGAGACGCGGGACGCGTCTGCATACTTGGCGGAGTTCGCAAGCGCCTCGGCGCAGACGAAGTAGAGCGCCGGCTCCGCCTCTCGTGGGACGGGTCGCCCCGGCAGCGAGAGATCGACGGCCACCGGGCTCTCCGCGGCGAGATCGCGAAGCGCCTCCTCGAAGCCCTCCGAGGCGAGGACTCGCGGATGGAGGCCACGCGCGAGCCGGTGCAGCTCCGCGAGCGTTCGCTCGAGCTGGTCGTCGGCCCGCGCGACGAGCGTGGCCGTCTCGCTGCCACCGGCCGCCGAGCCCGACGCGCTCCCGAGGACCGGGCGGAGCCCGGCGAGCCGCTGTTCGGCGCCGGTGTGGAGACGCTGTTCGAGCCGGCGGCGCTCCTGATCCGCGGCGTCCAGCAGTCGTCGCCGCGACGACTCGAGCTCCGCGACCTGCTCTCGCACCTCGGACTGGAGCCGCGCGTTCTCGGCCGCGAGGGCCGACGCTGCGGCAACGGCCTCGAACAGGCCGGGGTCGTCGAGGACGGCCCGATCGTGGACGAGCACCGCCAGCGGTTCGCCGTCGCGGTCGATTCGCGTCGCCGCACGACCGGGCTCCGGTGAAGCGAGGTCGAGCGTCCCTCCGTCGCCGTCGACGTAGGTCTCGCGTGGAGGCGACCAGTAACCGACCTGCAGGGTGGGGTCGCCGAGCGCGCTCGCGAGCCGGTCGCGCACCGTCGTCGATCTCTGCCCGAGCTCGACGACCAGATCGCCGATGCGCCGCGACTCCCACGGCGCCTGGATCAGTGCCGCGAGCAGCCCCACTGCGAGCACGGCGAGCGAGAGCTCGTAGGCGAGCAGGGTGGAGGCGTTCGCAGCGGCCGACGTCGTCAGATGGGCGAGCGCCACTCCCGCGAAGATCGCCGCCAGGGCCACGGTCGCCCACCAGGCAGCCTGTCGAAGCCGCCGTTCCCGGCCGACCGCGCCGAGGTGCGCGCGGGTCGCAATCGCCACCAACACGACCGAGAAGACGATCGCCGTCGCGGCGTTCTGCCAGACGGCCGCGACCACGGCGATGACGGAGGCGGCGGCCACGACGGCCGCATCACGATGCCCGTACCGCCGTCCGAGCGGATAGCTCAGGACGAGTGCGACGAGCACGGCGCGGTGCGCGTAGAGCAGATGCGCGAGCGGCCAGTCGACCGCGGCGAAGCCCGTGGTCGCGAAATTCGGCAGGAACCACGCGAGCCCCGCTGCAGCCATGAGCGCGCCGCTGCGGCTCTGCGGGCGAAGCGACCACGCAACGACTCCGCACACGAGGAGCGCCGAACCGGCGACGAGATCCGGGAGCCAGTTGCGGACGCCGCTCCAGTCGTACGCCGACCACTCGGCCGCCGCAGCCAGGATCGCGGTGGCTATGAGCAGCAGGGCAAGGCGGGCTTCGCGCATCAGCCGACGAGCGCTGCAAGCGACTCGCCGGACAGCTCGCGCTTGGCGATGAAGCCCCGGACCGGAGCACCCTGGAGACGCGCACCGTACGTCGCGGCCTCGCGGCTCGAGATCAGGACGACCACCGGCGGCTCCGGTGACTCCGCGAGCAGCTGGGCCACCTCGAAGCCGTCCTGCCCGGGCAGCCTGATGTCGAGCAGCACGACCTGCGGCCGCAGTCGCTCAGTCGCGACGATCGCGCCGGGCCCATCGGCCGCCTCCCCCACCACGTCGAAGCCCTCTGCCTCGAGCAGCGCCGACGCAGACTCGCGGAAACCCGCATGGTCGTCGACGATCAGCACCGTCGGGCGCATCTCTCGATCGTCGCAGAGGACGCTGCTCTGCGCATTGCGGCCAGCCTCAGTCTCGACCGGCCGCATTCCCGAGGCAGCCGCGAGCCGGGACCGTGGGCAGCCCCGTTTCGGCGCAGGCCGGAGCGTCCTAGCTTCGAGGGAGAAAGCAAGAGACTCGAAGGGAGGCGGGAATGACCAAGCTGCTTCTGCTGGCAGCCCTCGCAGTGACGCTCGTGGCCACGAGTGCCGCGCAGGCAACCGCGCCGGGGAAGAACGGCCTGCTCCTCTACCTCCGGCACGTCGGCCCCCGCGAGCAGATCTTCACCGCGTGGCCCGACGGGACGCACGCCCGGCAGTTGACGCACTTCACCGACAGTGCTGCATCCGACGCATCCTGGTCGGTCGACGGCAAGCGCATCGCGTTCGCGCGCGACTTCGACTGCTGCGGCCCCAACGAGCACCTCGACGTCTACACCATGAACGCCGACGGAACCGCACTGCACGGCATGGGTCTGAAAGGGCTCAACGGGAACCCGATCTGGTTCCCGGACGGAAAGCGGCTCCTCTTCGGCCACTCCGGCGAGAGCTCGAACGGGCTCTGGACGATCCCCGCTGCAGGCGGCACGCCGCACCTCGCGCTCAAGATCGCCGGCGATTTCGAGAGCCTGGTGCTGTCGCCGAACGGGCACGAGGTGGCGTTCGTCCGCAACCGGTCGAACGGAAGCGCGCTCTTCGTCGCCAACCTCGGCAGCGGCGTGTCGAAGCAGGTCACCCCGTGGAGCCTCCAGGCCAAGCCGAAGATCGACTGGTCGCCGGACGGGAAGCTTCTCCTGTCGCGCACCGAGAGCGGCCGCATCTTCACGGTCCACGTCGACGGCTCCGGCCTCGAGACGCTGGTCACGGGGAACGACTACTGCTCGGACTCGTTCTCGCCCGACGGCACGAAGGTGCTCTTCATCGACCATTGCAGCCAGGGCGGCGTGCGATCCCACCTGTACACCGTGAACCTGGACGGGACCGGGGTGACGAAGATCCCGAACCTGATCGGTCACTGGGTCAGCTGGGGCACGGCCGCGACGTAGGGCACGTCGACGGGTCGAGGGAGGTCGACCGAGGGCGCTCCGGAGGGGGAGCTTCCTCGGTCGACGCCGATCCGCGATCGGCAACATGTGACGTCGTGGCGGATCGTCCCGACGACGGAGCCGTTCTCGACCGGCGGACGCTGAACCGGACGCTTCTCGCGAGACAGTTCCTGCTCGAGCGGGTGGACGCGAGTCCGCTCGACGTTGTGAGGCAGCTCGTGGCGATGCAGTCGCAGGTGCCGCTCGATCCGTACGTCGGCCTCTGGTCACGGCTCGACGAGTTCGACCCGGACGCGTTCGGCGAGTCGCTGCTCGAACGCCGCGCGGTGCGCATGACGCTGCTGCGGGTGACCCTCCATCTCGTCACCAGCGAGGACGCACTCAGGCTGCGCCCGCTCCTTCAGCCCATGCTCGAGCGGGCGTTCGCGTCGAGCGCCTTTGCACGCGAGCTCGACGGCCTCGACCTCGCGCCGGTGCTCGTCCGTGCGACCGAGCTGCTCGAGCGGCGCGCGCTCACGACCGCACAGCTCGGGGTCGAGCTCGGCGAGGAATGGCCCGGCTACGACACGAACGCCCTGGCCTACGCGGTTCGCCACCTGCTTCCGGTCGTGCAGATCACGCCGCGCGGGGTCTGGGGGCGGTCGCTGCAGGCGACGATGACGACGCTCGGGGCGTGGCTCGACGATCCGCCCGCGCCGAGCTCGACCGTGGAGGAGCTCGTCTCCGCCTACCTGCGCGCGTTCGGGCCGGCGACCGCGGCGGACATCCGGGCGTGGTCGTGGCTGCCCGACGTCCGGTCGACCCTCGATCGCCTCGGGTCGCGCCTGCGCATGTACCGCGACGAACGGGGCCGCGTCCTCTTCGACGTCGAGGACGGCCTCTTCGCGGATCCGGCGACGCCCGCACCGGTGCGCTTCCTGCCCCAGTACGACAATGTCTTCCTCTCCTATGCCGACCGGAGCCGGATCATGGACGGCGTCACCTGGGACCACACGTTCATGCACCGCGGGGTTTTCCTCGCCGACGGGTTCATCGCCGGCGCCTGGAAGCTGACGAGGACGAAGCGCGAGGCGAGTCTCGTCGTCGACGTCCGCGCTCGCGTTCGTCCCGCGCTGCGCCGGGAGGTCCTCGGCGAGGCGGAGGCGCTGCTCGCGTTCCTCGCTCCGGACGCGACCGTTCGCCGGCTCGCGCCGACCCGGGCCTGATCTCACGGGTGGCTGCGCTGCTCGGGCCTCCCAGATCCCGAGCAGCGCGTCAGGTCGTCGTGCCCAGCGTTTCGAGGCCTGCACCAGCCTCTCGCGAGCGGTGATCCGTGCCAATGCGGTCCCGGCCCATCTTCGTGGATCAGGCTCGTGCTGCTCGCGCCCCCGTCTTCACGCTGATTACGAGTTCGGCCGCGATCTCCTTGGACGTGTGCGCCTCGGCGATCAGCTTGAGCACCTGCAACTCCCGCGGCGTCAGGACGTCGAAGTCGTCGTCGTCGGCGCGACCGCGCTCGACGTAGTCGCGAACGAGTGTCGCGACCGCCGACGGTAGAGGAACGACTGGCCGCGCATCGTGCGCCGGCACGCGTCGACGATGTCCCGGTCGGCGCCGGACTTGAGCACGTAGCCCGAGGCGCCAACCCGGTGCGACTCGAGCAGGTACTGCTCGCTGTCGTAGATCGAGAGCATGAGCAGCCGGAGCTCGGCTTGCGCTTGTGCAGCTCGGCCGCCGCCTTGATACCGGTCAGGCGATCGCAGCGAGAGCCCGCGTGACCTGTCTGAGGTGCGCAGAGGTCGTTGGTATCGTCGCCCCGGGGCGCCTCTCGGCGCCGTGCGGGCTATGCGGACGACGCTGAAGAGAGGCGTGGGTCGGTCGGCCGGGGCCGACGCGGACGGCAGAGCCGTTCTTCCGCCTGCTGCCGCGAGCGCAGTCACGCGCTACATGCAACCCGAGCCCGTCACGAGGCGCAGCGGAATGCGGCTGCTGGGCCGGATCCTCGTCGGCTCGCTGCTCGTCCTGACCTCGCTCGCCGTCGGCGCTGCGGGCGGCTCGTACCTCTACTTCCACCAGTCGGTGTCGGACGTGCAGGCGCACACGCCGCAGGTGATCAAGGCCGAGAAGTCGCTGGACGTCGTGCCCGCCAACGCGCCGGCGATCGCGCTGATCATCGGCTACGACCAGCGCAAGGGAGCCGAGTTCTCCGACACCTCTCGCTCCGACACGATCATGCTGGTCCGCGCCGACCCGCGGACGAAGACGATCTCGATGCTCTCGTTCCCGCGAGATCTCGACGTGCCCATCTACTGCGGCTCGGTGTCGAGCGGTCTCGACCGGATCAACTCCGCGTACGCCCGCTGCAACGCGAAGGGGACGCTGTTGACGGTCAAGCACCTCACCGGGCTTCCCGTGAACTACCTGATCACGGTCAACTTTCATGGCTTCAAGGAAGTCGTCGACAAGCTGGGTGGGATCTGGCTCGACATCGACCGTCGCTACTACAACAAGAACACCGGCGCCGCCTACGACGACTACGCAAACATCAATCTGCAGCCCGGCTATCAGCAACTCACCGGCCAGCAGGCGCTGGACTTCGTTCGGTTCCGGCACACCGACGACGACCTGCATCGCAACGCCAGGCAGCAGCAGTTCGTGCGCGCGTTTCGCGATCAGGCGAGGTCCAGCTTCTCGCCCCTCAAGATCCCCGGTCTCGTCACGGCGGTCACCCACAACATCGAGGTCGGTGAGGGCGGCCGCAAGCTGTCCGGAAGCGAGGTCCTGCGCTACGCGCTGTTCGCCTACGAGCTGCCGAGCGGGCACGTGTTCCAGGACCGGATCGAGAATGTGCAATGCATGGTTGGGTGCACGGCGGCCCCCGAAGACGTGCAGCAGGCGGTGCAGCAGTTCGCCTCGCCGGACCTCGAGGCATCGAAGAGCGCGAACGCGGCCGCGCTCGGCCAGAGGCGCCGGCAGACAGCGCCTCCGCCGTCCAGGGTCACGGTGACCGTCCTGAACGGCAACGGCATCCCGGGGGCCGCCGCGAACCTCTCGTACCTGCTCGCACAGCGCGGCTATCCGACGGCCGCGCCGGCGAGGGGACAGGCCGCAGACGCTCCGGTCCGGGTGTTCCACACGAAGATCTATTACAACGCGGCCCGCGCGGGCTCGCCGGCCGCGGCGAAGGCGTTGAAGGCCTCGCTCGAGCCGGCCGATGTCGAGAAGCTCCCTCGCCGCGGCCGGCTACGCGCTCTCGATTCCGGCTCGCTGCTTCTCGTCGTCGTGGGGGAGACGTTCCACGGTGCGATCGCGCCCGTTTCGGCTCCTGCGACCCCCGCCCATCACCCCGCTGCCGTCGTGTACGACGCCGCGCCGGGCAAGGAGCTGCTGCAGCCGTTGCAGAAGAAGGTGCGCTTCCCGCTGCTCGTCCCGACCGTCGTCGAGAGCGGCTCGGTCCCCGACCCGGCGCCGGGCGACAAGCCGGTCCGGATGTACTGGATCAACGGGCGTGAGAACAAGGCCGTTCGGCTCGTGTTTCGCACCGGCGGCAACGAGTACTGGGGCGTCGAGGAGACGGACTTCGAGGACGCTCCCATCCTGGCCGACAAGAGCTTCCGCCACGATCTCGGCGGGCGCGAGTTCGATCTCTACTACAACGGCTCGCATCTCCACATGGTCGTGTCGCACGCCCACGGCGCGACGTACTGGGTCGTGAACACGCTGCTCGATTCGCTCTCGAACGAGACGATGCTCGCAATCGCGAAGGGCCTCAAGCCGCTGTCGGCGGCCCACTGACCGGCCGCGATCACCAAGCCGCTCAGCCCGGTGCGGCGACCTTGCTCGACCGACGCCGCCAGCTCGTCAGGTCGAAGGCCTTGTAGAGCTGCTCGACGATCTTCTGCGCGACGATCTGGCCGCCCGCCTCGGAGAGGTGGACGCCATCCGGCGCGCGGGCGTCGACCATCTCGCCCGAGGAGAGCATCAGGTACTGGGAGAAGCCTCCGTTCGAGCCGGCCAGGAGGAGGTCGGTCGGGATGAACGCCGCCGTCGTCGGCCGCTTCGCGATCTCCTGGGCGACCACCGCGTTGATCCGCTCGAAGCGGGCCGTCTGTGCGGGGTCCCGCGTGAACGGGAGCCCGATCCAGACGGTGTAGGCGCCGCCGCGGCTGATCAGGTCGAGCACGCCGCCGACGCGGCGTGCGTATTCCTTTGCCCACGCCTCGTCGCCGAACTGCGACACCGACACGCCCTCGGGCAGGCCGGTCATGTAGCCCTTGTCGTCGTTGCCGCCGAACGAGAGGACCACCACCGACGGCTTCAGCTTCTGGAGCTCTTGCCGGATCGTCGTGAACCAGTTGAAGACGTCGGGGCGCTCGAGCCCGGTCGCGATCTGGCTGTCGACACCGCCTGTGCTCTTGATCGACTTCGAGTACTCGATGGCGCGCAGAAGCGCGTAGCCCGGGCTGACGATGAGCGAGTCGCCGGCGACCCAGAGGCGGAGCGGGTGCGCAGGCGAGAAGGCGCGCCTGGGCGCCCCGGACGGCTCGGACGCCGCGCTTCCGACGACCGCGCTGGACGGTGACGGAGGTGCGGCGATCGGGATGTCGATCTTCGTGTCGATCCGGTCGTCGTGCGAGCGGCCGAGCGCAGACTTGAGCGCCGAACGCGGGCGGTCGAGGTAGACGGCGTGGCTGACCCGTTGCAGCCCGCCGGTGAAGTCGAGTGCGACCGTGCGCTGCCAGCCGGCCGGCTGGTTGAACGCCGACTTGTGGAGCCCCGGAGCATCGAGCAGGAGGCCGATCAGGACACCGAGCGCGGCGATCGCGAACGCGCGCCAGGCCGAGGTCGGCCGTCTTCCGCGCCCGCGGGTGGGCGGTTCGCCCCCGGTCGATCGGACGCTGCGCTCGGCCGCCGTAGGCGCCGGCGAGGGGGCGGGTTCTCGATCTCGGGTGATCACGACTCAGAAGCGGAAGTAGATGAACGGCGCGACTCCCTGAGGGCCCATCGCGTTCGCGAGCATCAGTGTGGCACCGAGGGCGAGCGACTGCCATGCGAGTGAGAGGCGGCTCAGCCGCTCCATGACGCCGTCCGGGATCCGCGCCGGCAGGTACTGGCTGCCGATGCCGACGGCGATCCAGACGACGACCCCGGCGGTGACGAGCGGCGCCGGCTCGCCCCAGCGCGTGAAGAGGCCGGTGATCATCTGCCACGCGAGTGCGAGCGAATCCGAGCGGAAGAAGATCCATGCGAAGCAGACGAAGTTGAACGTCGCGAGGCGGCGCAGCCAGATGTGCCTTCGCCCGTGCCTCGCGCCACGTCGTTCGCGGAACCAACGCTCGGTTGCGAGACCGATGCCGTGCAACCCGCCCCAGATCACGAACGTCCAGGCCGCGCCGTGCCAGAGCCCGCCGAGCAGCATCGTCAGCATCAGGTTGAACGTCGTCCGGAACTTCCCCTTCCGACTGCCGCCGAGCGGGATGTAGAGGTAGTCGCGTAGCCACCGCGACAGCGTCATGTGCCAGCGACGCCAGAAGTCCTGCAGCGACCCGGCCGCATAGGGCGAGTTGAAGTTCTGCGGAAAGACGAACCCGAGCAGGAGCGCCAGCCCGATCGCCATATCGGTGTAGCCGGAGAAGTCGGCGTAGATCTGGACCGCGTACGCGTAGACGGCGACGACGATCTCGGGGGACGAATGCGCACCCGGCACGGCGAACACCGGGTCGACGATGTGCGTCGCGAGGTAGTTCGCGATCACGACCTTCTTGAAGAGCCCGGTTCCGATGAGGAAGAACGCGCGGCCGGAGTCGATGTTCCGCGGATTGCGAGGCGTCTTCATCTGCGGAAGCAGCTCGGAGCCGCGAACGATCGGCCCCGCCACCAGATGCGGGAAGAACGTGAGATACGCAGAGAACCGGAGCAGGCCGGCCGGGCGCAGCTCGCGCCGGAAGACGTCGACGACGTAGCTGATCGCCATGAACGTATAGAAGGAGATGCCGACGGGCAGCACGATCGTTCTCGTCCAGTCGGGCAGGCCGAGGCCGACCGCGTGCGCGACGTTGTGCGACGAGTTGACGAAGAAGTCGAAGTACTTGAAGTAGCCGAGCGTTCCGAGTTGGCCGATCAGCGCGACGGTCAGAAAGGCACGGCGCCGCGACTCTTGCGTTGCCCTCGAGATCCGGATCGCCCAGAAGTGCGTCCAGAGGGTGCAGCCGATGAGCAGGAAGACGAAGTGCCAGTCCCACCAGCCGTAGAACACGAGGCTCGCGCAGATGATGAAGATCCGCCACAGACGTACGTGCGGCATCGCCAGCCACGACAGCGGCATGACGATCAGAAAGAAGATCGTGAAGGTCGCTGTCGGGAAGATCATCGGTCGGACGGGTGCACGCCGACCCGGCCTGGAGTCATGCGGCCTTGAAGACGAACGGGCGGAGGAAGCTCGCGAGCGCGAACGCGCCGGTCGACGTGAGGTGCAAGCCGTCCGAGCCGAACCACGGCTTCCCGCTGCTGTAGGTGTTCCAGTCGGCGACGCAGAGTTGCGGCCAGCGGTTCGCCGCCGCGTCGATCTCCGCGTTCGTCGCGCGGTAGATCGCTGTGTAGCGGCTGCTGCTCGACTCCCGGAGCGTCACCCAGACGACACCGCGGACGCCCTGGCCGAGAGCCGCGCGCATGATCTCGTCGATCCGCGAGCTGTACCCCTGCCACGACTCGTTGTAGCCGACGTCGATGATCAGCACCTGCCCGAGCGATGCGCCGTACCTCTCGATCGCCTGGAGCGCCGTGGTCGGAGTCGATCCCTGGAACGAGCAGCCGGTCTGCACGAGGCGCCGGCAGACCTTCAGGTCGAGCCGCAGTGACAGGCCGCGGGCGAGTCGCCCCTCGGCCGCGGAGTCGTAGTCGAGCGCGGCCGGGACCGAGTCGCCGACGAAGGTCACGTGGAGCCCACCGACGGTCTTCGTTCCGGCGGCGCGGGCGCTCGAACCGTGCGCCGAGAATGCGGACAGCGCGAGCAGCGGCAACACCGCGACAGCCATCGCTCTGTGGTAGACGCCCCTCACTGAAACGGCCTCGTACGCGCCTCCGCTCCGAGGCACGGTCGGCGCGAAGGATACGCATCGTGCGCGATGCTTCGAAACCCCACCATTTCTACGCAAACCGGCGCCCTCCTCCCGCGGAGTGTGGTACGGTCGCGCGGTGCTTGGGCAGGCACAGACGTCGCGGCGTCGGCTTGTCGCGCTCGCGCTGATCGGAGGCGTCGTCCTGCTGCTCCCCGCGATCGGAGTGGCGAATCCGCTGCAGCATCGGAGCGGGGCACCGGCTCGGCTACCGACGATCCCGACCGGGCCTCGGGCGGCGTCGCTCGACCTTTTCGGGCTCGATCACAACGTGGTCACGGCGCAGAGCCGCGTTGCGACTCTCGATCAGCGGATCACTGCCCTGCGTGCCGAACGTTCATTGCTGAGGCAGCAGCAGCACATTGCGCATCGCGGCATCTCGGCTGCGCGATCCGAGCTGTGCGCAGCAATGCGAACGCTCTACGAACAGGGCGACGTCGAGCCGCTCGAGATCATCCTCGGCGCGAAGAGCCTCGACCAGGCGCTTACGAGCATCGATGAGCTCTCGCGCATGCGGTTGGAGGCGCATGACCTGGTCCAGGAGATGAGTGCGATCCAGGTGCGCGCGAAGAAGATGGAACGAGCGGTCGCGCGCCGCGAGGCGGCGCTCGTCGAGGCCGCCCGTGAGGCGAGAGCGGCGCAGGCGGTCGCAGTGGCCGCCCTGAACGCGCGCCGTGATTATCTCGCACGGCTCGCCGCGCAGAACATGGCGCAGGCGCAGATGTCGCAGGTGCAGAACCAGGCGCAGGCGGCGGAGACGCGCAGCAGCAGCCTGACGGCCGCGGCCGCGTCGTCGTCACTCGACGCGCCGCTGCCCCAGGTGTCGGGAGCCGACCAGGTGCTGACCGTCAGCGCAACGGCGTACTCACTCCCCGGGTACACGGCGAGCGGCCTCCACGTCGGGTGGGGGGTGGTGGCCGTCGACCCGCGTGTGATCCCGCTCGGGACTCGCATGACCGTGCCCGGGTACGGTGAGGCGATCGCCGCCGACGTCGGGACGGCGATCATCGGCGATCGGATCGACCTGTGGTTCCCGACGCTCGCGCAGGCGCAGGCGTGGGGGCGGCGCACCGTCACGATCATCGTCCACTGAGAGCGGCCGCCGGCTGAGGCCGTGGCAGCGGGCCGGGCTCACGGCCCGCCTCGCGGTGTCAGTGCACGAGGCGTGAGGGAACGAAAATCACACGGTCGGCGACTTCGCGGCCGTGTTCGATCCGGGTGACCGTGATGGGGCTCGGTGTCATGTCGCCGTATCGGTCGAAGCTGAAGTCGCCGAGTATTCCGCCGTGCACGCGATCGGCAAGCAGATGCGTCGTGACCGAGGAGCGGGTTCCGTCGGAGTGGGCGATCGCGTCGAGGAGAGCCTCGGCTGCTTGTGCTGCGACCGGGGCGCCGCCTGCTTCGATGATGAACGTCTTTCCGAACTTTCGCTGGAGCTCTTGGCCGAGCGCGCCGAAGCGGTCCGGTGGCAGGCCCGGCTGGGTCAGGAAGATGCCGTCAGTTCCGGCGCCGATCGCCTGGACGAGCGCGTCGGCCGGTTGGAACCCGTCGTCGGCGAACAGCCGGGCGGAGGGTACGCGGACGCGCAATGCCTTGATCAGCGCGGCGCAGCCGGGGCAAGCGAACCCGGCGAGGAGGACACCGTCTGGATGCGCTCGCGCTACGCGGTTTGCCAGTGCCCCGAAGGTTGTCTGAGAGACGTTCCAGGAAGCGCTGCCGGCCAGGGGGAGACGGAGATGTCGCGCGGCGCGTTTGAACCCGCCGGCCACATCGAGCCCGTATGGCTCAGCGTCGTCGAGTACGAACACGCGATGCAGGCCGAGTTGCGCGGCACGCTCCGCGGCTGCGGCGCCCTGGAAGTCGTCGGGTCCGACGAGGCGCACGAAGTTCCGCTTTCCGCTGGGGTAGTAACGTCCGGGCTCTCCGGGAGCGCTGCCGCCGCTTGCATGGGTCAGTCCAGGTGCCGTGTTGGTGGGACTGATCAGCGCGAGGGGACCCGATGGGGCGCGGCCGAGGATCGGGAGCTCCACGCTCGAGCAGGTCGAGTTCCATGCTCCGATCACCCCGATCACGTTCGGGTCGGCGGCGTACGCCTTTGCGTTCGCGGCGCATTTCGCGAAGTCGCCGGCCCGACTTCGCGGTGTCGAGTCGTCGCATGACTGGTAGCCGATCGAGTAGCGACCTGCTTTGAAGTGGTGCTGGGCGAGAACGAACTTGATCGCCGCGACCATCCTCAGCACGATGGCACTGCGGTTCTGTTCCGCGAGGTCTGACACGATCAGATAATCCGGTGAGCTCGGTCCGGTGAAGCTCACGGTCGAGCAGAACGACGGCGGAAGTGTCCGCATGTTGGATCGGCTTGCGACGGCGAGTGCGCTGAGCCCGGCGAGTGAAGCGACTCCGACCGTCAGAGCTATGCACGCTCGTTGGGCGGGAGTCACAGCGCGAGTATGGGATCTGTCCTACGACGGCGCAACTCAGTCGAGGGCGACCCAGACCGCCCCGCTCCCGAATCCGATCCCGCTCGGTGTGCCGCCGAGAACGATCGTCTTCGTCACCGTGTTCGTGTCGGGGTCGATTCGGGAGACCGTCCCGTCGCTGCTCGCGACCCACACCGCACCTGCCCCGGCTGCGACTCCCGATGGGTGTTCACCGACCTGCACCGATACCTCGAGCGCGTTCGTCCGCGGGTCGATGCGCCACACCCGATTGCTCGTCGAATCGCTGAGCCAGATGCCGCGACCTTCGATTGCCAGGCCGGAGGCACGGAACGGCAGGTCAATGTGCGCCTGGTGTGCTCCCGTGCGCGCGTCGAGCCGATCGAGGCCGAAGTTGCCGACGACCCAGATCGAGCCGAGCCCGACCGCAACTGGGCCGCAACATCCCTGTTGGATTACCGCGAATCGGTGTCTTGGAGCCGGGACGACCCGCCAGACAGCTCCAGTCGTCGTGGCCCACACCATCCCGGCCGCCGCCGCGACGCGGCCGCCCGATCCCGGCAGCAAGGCGTTGTGAACGCCGGGAACGGGGACCACCGTGGTGATGAGCGGCGCGTTGGGGTCGAGCTTGACGAGGGTCTGCGCCGTGCTCGCCACCCAGAGCGTGGCGGCGTTGACGGCGACGTCGCTCGCGCGGGCTGTGGTCGGGATCACCTGCACCACCTTCCGGCTGCCGGGATCGATCCGAGACACCGTCTGCTCGTTCGAATTGAGCACCCAGATCGACCCAGCTCCGGCGGTGATCGTGGTTGGACTGTTGCCGACAGGCGTGTCGCCGAGCACGCGGTTCGTGCTCGGGTCGATCGCCGCCAGTGAGTTCGGTGAAAAGTCGACGGTCTGTGCCGACCCGTGGCGAGTCACCACGAGGGCAGCGGCCGCCGCGGCCAGCAGGAGGACACCTCCGGCGACGGCAAGCATCGCACCGGTGCGCCGCCTCGCACCCTCTCCTTGATCAGGCTGTGAAGTTGCGGCTCGTTGCGGTAGGTCGAGGGCGGGATCCTGACGGAGGATCGCCTGCTCGAGCTCGCGAAGCGACCTGCTCGGCTCGAGCCCGAGCTCCTCGACGAGCGCTCGTCGTGCTGACTGGTATGCGGCGACTGCCTCCGCCTGCCGACCGGAGCGGTAGAGCGCGAGCATCAACTGGGCACGAAGTCGCTCGCGAAGCGGATGCTCCTGAACCAGCGACTCGAGCTCTCCGACCAGCTCCGCGTGCCGGCCGAGCTCGAGGTCGGCCGCGATCCGCTGCTCCAGTGTGGCCAGTCGAAGCTCCTCGAGCCGGGCGATCTCCGGCTGGGCGAAACGCTCGTACGCGAACTCCGCCAGCGGCGGCCCACGCCAGAGGGCGAGCGCGGCGGTGAGCTGCTCGACGCCGCCTTCTGCGACCAAGTGCTGGAAGCGGTCGAGATCGAGCTCACCTTCTTCGACGGTGAGCAGGTATCCGGGCGGGCGAGTGACGATTCTCTCGCCGCCGAGGGTCTTGCGCAGCTGCGAGACGAGCACGTGCAGCGCCTTCTGGGCCTTCTCGGGCTGCTGCGACTCCCACAGAGACTCGATCAGGAGATCCGAGGAGACGACGCGATTGGCATTCAGCAGCAGGACGGCAAGCAGCGCTCGCTGCTTTGCGCCGCCGAGCTCGAGCGCGCGACCCTCCTCGATCGCATCGAGCGGGCCGAGTATGCGGAACTCCATCGGTGCCGTCGTGTCGCGACGCTAGCACCCAGATCGCCCGGAGCCGCCTAACCAAGCCGATTTAGGCCGGCCGTAACCGGGGCGTGAGCCGCTCGTAACCGGCGAGCGGTCTTGTCGGCGCAGGAGCCGCACAGGGCGGTGCCGCAAGGACGAAGGAGGAACGATGAAGATCTCGACTCACGCCGGCCGTCGCCTTTCCCGCGCGGTCGCCGTCCTACTGCTCGCAGCCGGGCTGTCGGTCCCGGCCGCCGTCGCCGCCGGCAAGCAGGCGCCGGACGCATTCCAACGGGCCGTCGCCAGGCACGAGGCCCTTGCTGGTCCCGACGCGTTCGAGCGGGCCGTC
>Ga0335082_10000724_pt1 | contig 34353 bp, 39 predicted proteins | sample Lox_Sample_41_FD_206718 | JGI IMG/M metagenome (GOLD analysis project Ga0335082, IMG submission 206718) | Soil microbial communities from Loxahatchee National Wildlife Refuge, Florida, United States - Lox_Sample_4.1 | ecosystem: Environmental > Terrestrial > Soil > Wetlands | place: USA... | reverse complement strand
TGCTCCCAAATCTCCGGGGGCGGTGGAATACAAAAAGCTAGCAGCGGAGGTTCTCCAACGTGTTGAAGAAAGCCGGGTTGCCCGTCACGCTGAAGATGCGGCATGACGCGCACTACGTAGAATCACTGACAAGTTACAGCGGGGCGGCGGTGGGCCGGATGATTCCGGTGGACCAGATCCGTCCGAATCCAGACCAGCCACGAAAGGCGCTGGGAGACCTGCGCGAGCTGACGGATTCGATTAAAGAGAAGGGTGTGCTGGAGCCGCTGCTGGTGCGGTACATCCCGCGCGAAGACTGCTACCACATCATCTCCGGCGAGCGGCGGTATCACGCGGCGCGCGCAGCGGGGCTGCGCGAAGTTCCGGCCATCGAAAAAATGGCGGACGACGCGGAGACTCTGGAAATCGCGCTGATCGAGAACATGCAGCGGAAGGACCTGACGCCGTTTGAAGAAGCGGAGGGGCTGCAGAAGCTGGCGACGCAGTTTGAATACCGGCACGAGGACCTGGCGAAGAAGCTGGGCAAGTCGCGGACTTCGGTCTCGGAGACGCTGGCGCTGATGAGCATTCCGGAGGCGCTGCGGAAGAAGTGCATCGAGGCGGGGCTGACCAGCAAAAGCCTGCTGCTGCAGATTGCGCGGCAACCGACCGAGAAGAAGATGCTGGAGATGTTCGCGAAGATCTTGCAGGGCGGATTGACGCGGGACGCGGCACGGCAGGACAGGAACGATGAGAAGGGTGTGGCGCCGAGGCCGCAGCCGTTTGTGTTTCAGTACGAGCCGGAGGATGAGCGTTTCCGGTTCCGGCTGCAATTCAAGAAGAGCCACGTTTCGCGGGACGAGTTGATCCGGACGTTGCGGGATATTCTGGAGCAGCTGGAGGGTGCGGAGAGCAGTTCGGCGGCGTGAAGCGAGCTTCGCACCAGAAATCAGTAATCAGATGTCAGTAAGACGGCGCGGCGAGGGCTGCGCCGCTTTGTTTTGTAGTAGACATGAAAGAGGGGATTATCAGAGTGCTGGACAGGATATGTTGCGGTTGTGCCGCGATCCCTCCACTTCGCGACCCGGCGCGCCAACCATCGCGCGCTAGAAAAAGCCGGGTCGCTTCGGTCGGGATGACATGAGCGCAACCCAGCGAGGCGAACATGGAGTTGACGGAAAGGCAGATGGAGGTGGTTCGGAGGCTGGTGGAGGCGGGATTTCAGCCGATGGCGATACCTCCGTATGAGCGGGCGCTGATATTGCGGAAGGGAGAGTGCGTGGTGTTGCTGGGGCCGGTGGAGAATGGCGGGCTGCAGTTGCTAGTGCCGGTAACGTTTTTGATTGAAGGGAATTTGAGCGTGAAGATAAAGCGGGAGAAGGGCGAGGTGTTTGTGTGGAAGGGGAAGGAGTTGGAGGCGACGGAGGAGAGGTTGCGGGAGTTAGAGGAATTTCGAAAAGAGTTGGTGGGGATCGTGGAAATGCATGAGGCCTCGTAAAAGACCATTCCGCATACCGTGTGTGCAGTCCGGCGCTGAGGATCCCTTCCCGCTGCAACTTACCTTTTCATATCGGACTTGAGTTTTCGGACCAGTCTGGCCCCGGCACTGTTATAGCCCGTGAGCAATCCTCCCCAGGCGTGCTGCCCCTTCCACAGAGATGCACCAGTACCTGGGTCGATGACGGTGAGGTATGCCTCGCGGGTCGGCGCTGGAGCGGTGTAATTGGGGACTTTGTCTTCCTTCAATTGCCCATTCTCTATGGAACCGGTTTGACCACTTGCCAGGAGGATGTTGCCGCCTCTGTATGGACTCGCAGATAGCAGCAAGATCAGGTCGGCAGATTTCTTGTCGCCAACGATCTTGAATCTGCCCCATTTTCTAAGTTCGTCCAGGGCTTTGTCCCCCGTCGCATCGGAGCCGGTTTGGTTTTCAAAATAGACGGTTTTCGCGTTCTGGATTAGGGTAGACCGTGGAGCATGCTTCTGGGAATCAGCGCATGGAGAAATCGTCAGGGTCGCGACAGTTAGGAGGAGACAGCGGATGTTGTGGGATCGCATACGTAGCTCCCACTAAAAGGTTGAGACAAGTCTACATCAAATAGAGCGTGCTGCCAGACCTATGCATATTCTTGATGAGTTTTCTCGAAATGCTGCTTCGATGCGAGTCTTAATCCAATTTGTGCGACGCAAAGAAAGGTGTAACCCACCGGTTCGTGGGAAAATCCAAAGGGTATGACGACATACGACATAGTGTGCATTGGGGCGGGGCCGACGGGATTGGCTTGCGCGATGGAAGCGAAGCGGGCGGGGATGCGGGCGCTGGTGATTGACAAGGGGTGCCTGTGCAACTCGATTTACAACTACCCGGTGAACATGGTGTTTTTTACGACGCCGGAGCTGCTGGAGATTGGCGGGCTGCCGATGGTCTCGAACGGCGATAAGCCGACGCGACTGGAAGCGCTGAAGTATTACCGGAAGGGCGCGGAGCATTACGAACTGGAACTGCGGCTGTATGAGAAGGTGCTGCGGGTGGACGGGCACGACGGCACGTTCACGGTGGTGACGGAGACGGCAAGCGGGCGCGAGGAGCGGTATCACGGGAAAAAGATTGTGGTGGCGACGGGCTACTACGATTTGCCAAACGAGATGGGCGTGCCTGGCGAGCATTTGCCGCACGTGAACCATTACTATACGGAGCCGCACCCGTTTTGGCATCAGGACGTGGTAGTGATTGGCGGGAAGAATTCGGCGGTGGAGTCGGCGCTGGATTTATACCGGAATGGAGCGCGGGTGACTCTGCTGGTGCGTGGAAAAGAGTTGGGAGCATCGCTGAAATATTGGGTGCGGCCGGACATCGAGAACCGGATCAAGGCGGGGCAGATCCAGGCGTTGTTTGGGATCCGCGTGAAGGAATTTGTGCGCGAAGGGATTGTGGTGGAGAACGACGCGGGGGTGCAGGAGTTGCCGGCAAGGCAGGTGTTCGCGCTGACGGGGTATCACCCGGATTATGAGTTTATCGAGTCGCTGGGTGTGCGGCTGGATAAAGAGAGCCGGAGGCCGGAGCTCGATGCCAACTCGCTGGAGAGCAACGTGCCGGGGATTTATCTGGCGGGGGTGGTGATTGCGGGGCGGCATACGGGAGAGATTTTTATCGAGAATGGGCGGTTTCATGGGAAGCAGATTGTGGACGCGCTGAAATAGAGCTGAAATGCGAAATGGAAAAGCGAAAATAGAAACTTTAAGCAAAGAGTGAGGCAGTTGTTTAGACAGAAAGCACCTGGATCTCTCCACTCCGGCCAGCCATTGGCGCTGGCCTACGCTCGGGATGGCAGAAACGGTAGAAAGCGAGATCCGGAAACAGGCGGGCCGGCGAGGTAACCGAAACGAAAGACGGAGACGAAATGACGGAGCAGGATTGGCCGGAGGAGTTGGATGCGCTGCGGGCTGCGGCGGAGTATCACTTTCTGCAGATAGAGAATGACGAGGTGCGGGTGCTGGAAACGCGGATACCCGCTGGGCACACTGTGCCGGTGCATACGCACCGATGGCCTAGCGTGTTTTACGTCTTGAGCTGGAGCGATTTTGTGCGGCGTGACGCGAATGGCAAAGTGCTTCTCGATACGCGGGTCGGGGACGGAAACGTGGAGGGGGCTGCGATCTGGTCGGAGCCGTTGCGACCACACTCGGTTGAGAATGTCGGTGGCAAGGAGATTCGGCTGCTTGCGGTGGAATTGAAGACCGCCAAGGCGGTAGTGCCAACGAAGGGCGTTGCCAAGGTTTGGAGAGAGTGATGCGGTTTGGTAGACTGACAGGGTTCGATTGGGAAGAAGAAGAGCCGACCCAAAGGGCGGCCACCACATAGGAACCATGGCAAACCTGATTGGAGAAGTGGCACAGTCGACGGTAGCGCTGGTGAAGGGGTTCGCGGTCACCTGGAAGAACATGTTCCGCAAGACGGTGACGGAGAACTACCCGGCCGAGCCGGTACATTTCCAGCCGCGGTACCGCGGAATTCACGTGCTGCACCGCGACGAGAGCGGGCTGGAGAAGTGCGTGGGCTGCTTTTTGTGCGCGGCGGCGTGCCCCTCGAACTGCATTTACATCGAGGCCGCGGAAAACACGGACGCGAACCGCATTTCGGCGGGCGAGCGGTACGCGAAGGTCTATAACATCGATTACTCGCGGTGCATTTTCTGCGGGTATTGCGTGGAAGCGTGCCCGACCGATGCGATTACGCACGGGCATGGCTTTGAGCTGGCGACGTATGACATCAATTCGCTGGTGTACCGGAAGGAACAGATGCTGGAGAAGCCGGGAGGGGAGTTGCCGGCGATTCAGAAAGTTTAGAAATTAGAAAATTTAAACTGGAAATTGGGCGGCGCGGACTTCGGTTCGCGCCGTTTTGTTTTGGAAGCAAGGAAGTAAAGCAGTGAAGACAGGCGACGGTGAGGCAAGAGGCGGCTTCGAGTCTCGGGTGTTGCGGCGATCCCGCCACTCCGGCCAGCGGAAAACGGTGGCCTCCGGTCGGGATGAGCATGCAAGTATTGCGCGGCCTTCGCGCGATGAAACCGCGATGCCCGCGCCACTTTAGAGTCCTATAAGAAATATACAGGGTCCTAGACAGAACTTCGCCGGAAGAGGGTTGCGGGCGGGCGAAGAAGTCCCGGAGGGACGCGCGATGCGAGCGCAAAAGTGCGAAGCGGCGATGGGGCCGCGGCAGCTGGGCTTCGAGGATGACATAGCAGCGAGTTTCCTGGACACACCTTTCCGTCCGTGGCGCGAAAGCGAAGCGCCGGACCAATTCAGCAAAAGCCAGAGCGTTTCCGAGCCGCTAGCGGGCGAAAGTTCACCCGCGTGCGCGAGAAGCGTGCGGATGAACGATGCGTTCGTCCAAAAAGTTATGGGACGCAGTGCGACCGTTGGAGGGGGCGGCCGAAGGCTCGGGGGCCTGCGGCTCGGGCACGGAGGCGCGGACACTGCGCTCGCGCTGCTCGATGAGCCAGCGGGCGACCATGGCGTTGGCGTTTTCATCGAGCCACTGATCGAGGAGAGAAGAAATTTCCTTGCGGAGATTGGCGGCGTGGCCAAGCCGGGAGAGTTCATAGCTTTGCAAGGTATTGCGGGAAGCGGTGAGAAGGAACTCCCAAGGCGGCGGAGTGCGGCGATTGGACACGTGGGTCTCCAGTATTAGAGGAGTAACGTAAGTCACGGGTACAGTAGCACTGAGCATTTTATGATTACTAGTAATGAACAAGTATATGGTCTGTGGAAATCTGTGGAAAACGAAGCAGGTCCGGTAAGGGCGTGCAGCGGCTGCGCGGGTGACTACGAAGACCCTGACCGTAGCGCTTGGGAGGAGAAGTTAGAAGAAGAGCAAGAGGAGGCGGGGGATGACCCAGGCGGGGATGAGTGAAGCCGGCGCCGTGGCGGAGCGCTTGAGGCGGCAGAGGCGTTCGCAGCGGGAGATTTTGCTGGAGGTGCTGCGGATCGCAGCGCAGTACGAGACCTGGGTGACCCTGGCGGAGTTGGCGGACAAGACGCGATTCCCGCCGACGAGCATTTCCGCCCAACTGCGGCACTTGCGGAAAGAGAAGTACGGCGGATGGAAGGTGGAGCGGAGGCGGAGGGGGTGGGAGACCGAAAGGTTGGTTTGGGAATACAGATTGGGAATTTGAGAAAGAACGGGAGGGCAAGGAAGGACAGAAGGAACGGGAACGGAGTTTGATGGTCGCTCTGGGAAAGCGGACCGGCTGACTATGAAGTTGAGACTGTGAAAGCGGAGGCTGCGCCTTCCCTCGACTGCACTCGGGACAAGCCGCACGCCAAAGGAGGAGGAGATGAACGTAAAGCCGGAGCTGGCGTTCGATGTTTGCTGGGAGGTGTATCGCGGGGCGCGGGAGGTGATGGAGTCGAAGCGGGGGATCGCAGCGCTGAACCTGGAGATGGAAACGAAGTATGCGTGGCGGCCGGATGTGCGGCCGCGGATGAAGGATTGGGTGGCGGACTTTGCGCTGGCGGGGCAGGCGGCGCTGGAGGGTCCGCAGTGGGCTTCGCGGATGGTGATGTTCCGGCTGTATTACCTGGGACTGGTGCCGTACGAGCGGGCGCGGCATTTCCTGGGATTGAGCGAGCGGGGATGGGTGAACTGGTCGGAGGAGGTCCGGAGGAGATGCGGCGCGGAGATTCTGCGGAGGGGGATGTTTCCGCCGCGGAAGTATTTTGGAGAACAGAGTGATAGCAGGGACCAGAAATCAGATATCGGGGAGACGGTTGCGGAGACGGGGACGTGGGGGTGACGGAGAGCCGCGAGCAGCTAACGGCGAGCAGAGTGGGAATCAGGGGCGCTTTGTTCGAGCCCGCTGTGGGCGCCTCTTCTTTCCCGAGGGATCAGGAGGACCGAGGCTATCCATTGAAGGCCTTGCGAACAGAAAAGGATCGTAAAGCCAACGAACGCAAACCATGCGAGCGAAGCAAAACCTTCGATGCCTGCGGCTTCAAGCGACATACGTGATCCCTCGATGGAGCGAATTCCTGCGAACAAATGGTCGGCCAGACAGATTCCGAAAAAGTAAAAAGCACATGTATGGAGTTGGCGGAGATTTGCAAGAGCACAGGCTGAGTCCGATCGGGGCAATTCCTTGCTTCGACTTGGGGCATGAAACCAACGATGTTTGTCGCGGACGATCAAGGCATTTTTCAGAAGGGCGGCCGTGGTGACAGCCACGGAGGATAGAAATAGCAGGCACAGCTTGCTCAACGCGGGAAGAACCATCCAAATGGATCGCAGATCCCAATCGACAGAAAGTGTATTCATGGATATTTGTTTTGACACCGGAGGGAAATGAACGGTGCCTGAAGGACGTGGCATAGAGCCGCACCCAGAAATTTCAGGAGAGAACCAGTGGATCGCCGAGGCGGAGGAGTTTGCCGCTTTCGGACGGGGCGACGCGGGTGTTGGTGGAGAGGCGATAGAAGTGGTCGAAGCGTTCGCGAGGCGACCAGGGCGGAAGAGCGGCCTCGCGGGATTGGGTGAAGCGCTTCTGGAAGCCGTCAAGATTTTCGCCAGTTAAGGGATTGCGTGGAGGAACGGGGCAACGGGCGCAAGGATTGCTGCCCTCGAACTGGACATTACCGATGCGGAAGCGGACGACGCTGCGCTCGCTCTCGCCAAAGAGTTGATCTTCCCAGAAGGCGGGCAGGGTTTCGCCGCGGTCGACGGCGGCTGGGTCGGCAGCAATTTCGAGACTGGCACGGAAGCGGAGGCGAGCCTCCTCGAGGCCAATGCCTGGGAAGCCATTTGGTGCGGGCGGGAACCACTCCGACACAGCCCGGAGCGAGGCCGTGGACACGATCGTGGGGCCGCTGGCGATGGTGTCGTCGGGAAAGCCGTTCTCAGAATAACGGACGATGATTTGTTGCTCAAAGAAGACGCTGAACCACTCGGCGGCGTCTTCGTGCGCCTGGGGAAAGGAGAACGTGTGAGTGCGGATCCCGCGGCGATCGCCCGGGACAGAGAGCGTAACGCTGCGGAGGTCGGGGGAATAGGCGGCCCGGATGAGATGGATGGCCGACGTGCGTTTGCCGTTGACCCATTTGCCGTCGACGGAATAGAGCGCCCAGACACGGTCGAGGGCGAGGCCTCCGGAGGGAGAGATGCGGGCCTCGGGAACGGAGACGGGGTCAAGGGATTTGATTGGGTGCAGGCGAATGCCGGAGAGAATGGGAACCACTGGCCGAGAGGACATGGAGCAATATTTTAACAAAGCTGACGGATTTGCGGAGCGATGAAGTAACGAGGTAATGAGGTAAGGAAGTAGAAAGAAGGACATGAAGGAGGGGCGCAGCGCGATTCTCTCCTCAGCGTTGGCGTTGCGCCCCGGCGCCAGGCCCATTTTGGAGAGCAGTATTCGGGCAGCGGGAAAGCGATAATGATCCGCTACCCGGCCAGAGCAAAATCGGTGACACAGGGGATGGCCCCGTGCTGCTGCTGGCTGGACCCGGCGGTGAAGCTCCCCTGAGTACGAGCAGGGAGCAGAACTCGGACGAAAAAGTCCTCCCTTCGGATCATGAAAAGAAATTGCTAGAAGAGGCAGAAAGCGGCGGCCGTGCGAAACGCGCGGCGGGGCGAAGTATGTTCCTTCAGGGGGTCCACGGCTTCCGGGAGCGGAAGCAGCGGATAGGTGTGAATGCTAGCGATGGCGCCGCCCTGAGAGAAGGCGACCGCAATATCGGCGAGAGAGACGTCTTGGGGAAATTCGGAGATAACGAGGACGTCAAAAGGTCCGAGCGTAAAGAACGAAGAGACCAGATGTCCGCCCAGCTCTTCGATTGGGGCGCGGATGGCTTGGTAGCGGTCCCCAGGGTCGCTGAGAAGCCGTTTGCGGGCGTCGGTGGTGTAGCTGACCTGATGGCAATAGTGGGACATGCGTTGCCACTTTCTGGGGGCGGGGCTGTGACAATTTGAAGTTGCGCCCGTGGAAGAGGGATGTCAAGAGCGAAAGAAAGAGGAAACGGAGGCGGGGAGCGGAGGAATGAGGCGTGTCTCGGACTGGCCGGAAGGACAGGGGGAGGGAATTAAGGAAATTGTGAGAGGAATGCATATTTATCTTGACATTAATTAAACTACTGGTATACTTATCGACGTGGAGAAGTGCGAGTAGCCTCGGCATCTTGCCGGGGCTTTTTCTTTTTGGTGATGAAGTAAAGAAGTAATGAGGTAAGGGAAGTAAGGATCGCGCGGTGGCTGGTAGGATTTGCTGCTTCGGCCAGCGACGTGTGAAGAACTAAGAAATTAACGCGGCGAGCGCAGGGGACGCGGAGAAGAGGGAAGTATGAGGCGAAAGATTTGGATTGGAGTGGCCGGGATGTTGCTGGCTGTGGGGGCAGCGGGAGCGGCGTCTCAGCATACGGTGTCGGTGACGCTGAACTATGACTTCAGCGTGGACAACACATGCGGTGGGAGCGTAACGACCGGGTGCGTGAAACAGTTCAACATTTACGACATCACGGGTGGCGCGACGCCGGTGAAGCTGTTTTCGATTGCCGCGCCCAGCGGGGCGAATTCGGCGGTGACCGGGATTGTGGGGACTAGCGGAGCGCTGGCGTTAAAGGCCGGCGTACACACATTTGCGGCGACGGCCCAGATGGCGGACGGGACGGAATCGAGCCCAAACGCATCTACTGCTACTGCGCCGGTCGCGCCCGGATCACCTGCAAGCTTTAGCGTGACCGTGCAGTAGCAGAAAAGAGGCATTAGTTGTCAGTTGTTGGTTTTTGATCCAGAGAAACCCTCCGGAAGAAACTCAAGAGCGACATGCAGAGATGTTGGGCGTATCAGCTGATTGCGGGGAGCAAGACGGCATGGGTGCCGTGTGTCCGGGAGGCGGCGGAAGGGTCGAATTACTGCGGGAGGCACGGCGCCGCGATCACCGGGGCGATGCTAGGCATGCTGACGCGGCTCGAGGAAGACGGGGATAAGCGGAAGGGCCGAGGCGGGAGTGAGCAAGAGTTACCGCAGAGCCCACGGGGGCCCCGCAGAGGTCGCGGAGGATCGGATTAATCCGGTGAACTGACATAAGCCATGGCAAACGCCGTCGAGCGGAGGTTGCGGATGAATGAAGAGCGCCTGAGTCGTACTCGAGGTGGAGGATGAGTGTGTTGTTGCAGGTGGACTTGCGCACATTCCGGGGAATGAATGATCCGCTGTGCGGAGAGATTCATGTGCATGAACGGATGCCGCGGCGGAGAGGAGCGCGCGAACGGCGGCGCCAGAAAGAGACGAAGTCGCGAGCGTCTCTTGCGGGGCCAGGCGACGGAAGCGGAAGAACCGATGGAGGGAGTGCGAAATCCTCCTTTGCACGCTCCTCGGGCCGCAGTACGAACGCTGGTTCGGCAGATGGCCAAGGCGGGAAGCCAAAGCGCGCTCCTAATCCTGGGGGGACCGGGCCGGGCAATGGAGGCTCGGAACTGGAAATGGCCGGGCAAGTCGCGGAGAGGTTTAAGGAATTGCCGGGATCGAAGTGGGGACTGACAAAGGCGGTTAACCAGGAAACACAGATCGTGCCGGTGATCAGCAAGCTGCTGGACTCGAACGACGAGAAGGTGCGCATGCGGATGGTGGAGCTGTTAATTGAAACCGCGTATGCGGAAGACGCCGGAAACGAAGAACAGCTGTCACCAGGTTATGGGGGATGGAGCATTCCCAGGCCGGAGAGGGACTAAGGAGAAGCTATGACGACTACGAGCACAACGACAACGACGCCGAGCGCGAAACTGGTGTTCATCGGGGAGGTGACGCAACTGGCGGGCGTCGCGGCAGTGGTGGGCGGAGTGGTGCTGAGCCTGAAGCATTGGCCGGCGGCCGTGGCGCTGCTGGGCGGCCTTGCGGCGTTCTACGTGGGGAAGAAACTGCGGGGAGCGTAGGGCGGAAACTGTGGCGAAGCGCGGAAGAGTGGAAAAGAGCACAGGCTGACGCCCGTGCCACCGGGAGCGAATGACGAACTGGTATCAGCCGTTCGAGCGGCAGAAAGAGTTTCACGGCTCAAAGAAGAAGTACCGTCTGTTTGGCGGAGCGGCGGGACCCGGAAAAACCAAGGCGCTTCTGGCGGAAACGATCCAGCAGGCGCTTGAAGTGAACGGCAGCAATACTTTGCTGCTGAGGCGCACGTTTCCGGAGCTCGAGTCTTCCGTGCTGACATATTTTCGGCGGGATGTGCCGCGGGATCTATACCGGGACTACAACGAGACCAAGCATCTGGTGACCTGGAAAAATGGCTCAACGACAAAGTTTGGCTACTGCCGGAGCGAGAACGACGTTTATCAGTATCAAGGTGCGGAGTTTTTGTTCATCGGGATCGATGAGCTGACGCATTTTACGCTGAGACAGTGGCAGTTTCTGACGTCGAGGAATCGTTGCCCCGTGCCGTTTTACACGGATGGGAAAAGCACCGGAAAGAGGGTTGTGCCGTGCATGGCGGGCGCGACGAACCCGGGAAACGTCGGGCACGCCTGGGTGAAAGCCCTTTGGGTGGACAAGACGGCACCGCCGGGATTCGAGCGTCCGGAACTATACGATCCGGACGACTACGATTTTGTCCGCGCGCGGATCGAGGACAACCCAATTTATGCGAACGATGCCGGCTACAAAAAAACTTTGGCGACGCTGCCGGACAAGTTACGGCGGGCCTTTCTGGAAGGGGATTGGAGCTTCTTCGCCGGGCAGTATTTCGATCTGTTTGAGGTTGGCCGGCATACGGCGCGTGCCGAAGAAGTGACGATTGAGCCGTGGGCTCCGCGGTGGATTTCGATCGACTGGGGATTTCATCATCCTAGCGCGGTGTATTGGCATGGAGCAGGGAACGGCGAGCAGCGAGCGGCGAACAAAGTACAGGGCTCGGATCGCCCTAGGTGCGAGCATGCGCGACGGATTGTGACGTACCGGGAGTTTGTGGACAACCGGCTGTCGCCACCCATGCTGGCCCAGGCGATTGTGGAACGGACGCAACGAGGCGAGCAGATTCGAGAGATTTATTTGTCGCCGGATGCTTTCGCGCACAGGACCAGTGAGGCCTCCATCGCAGAACAATTGGGCGACGTGCTGGAGCAGAACGGGCTGCCGAGGCCGGTGCCGGCGGATGACGACCGCATCGGCGGGTGGCAGTTGATGTATCAGTTGCTCGAACGTGACGCCTGGGTGATTGCGACGAATTGCAGAAAACTGATTGAGTGCCTGCCGGCGCTGGTACACGACGAGCGGCGCATGGAAGACGTGCGGAAAGTGGATGGAGACGATCCGGCAGACGCGGCGAGGTATGGAATAGTTCCCGGCGCGAGACACGCCGGAGTGGGGGCGCAGTTTGGCGCGCCCGGGGCGGGGCAGGCTCCGCCCGAAATTGGGAGTACGGCGCAGTTTGTGCCGGGGATACCTCTGGGAGTGCAGATCGAGCGGCAGATCGCGGCGACGGACCCGACTTCGCAGGCAATCCTGAGGCAGAAGCTGGAGGGCGAAGCACGGAAGCAGTTGGGAGCTCACAAGTTCAGGCGACGACGGAAGTGGTGAGAAGCAGCGATGAGATAGCGAGAAAAAGATTCGGCAAAAAGCCAGAGGGCCAATGGTGTTCGCATTCTTGAAGAAGGCGTTTCAGACAAGGTACGTGGGGATGCTGGAGGGGGAAGTGTTGCGGCTGCGGATGGAGAACCGCGCGCTGATGAATTCGCTTTTGGGGACGGCGGGGTTCCCACCGGTGGAGTTTGCAGAGCCGGCGAAGCCGGTGGAGTTGCCAAGGATGCGGCGGAGATCGTGGCAGCAGATTCAGAGGAAGAATGAGATCGAAGCGAGGCAAGACGCCGAGACGATGAAGTAGATAAACATCGGAAGAAAGAAAAGATTAACGCAGAGCCCGCAGAGGAAGAGCGCAGAGGACACGGAGACACCGTGAAGATCAGACGGTTGGTGATTCGATGGATCGCGTGATTGAAAACTGGGAGCCGGGGATGGCGGCGCCGGCGGATGGGAATGGAACCACGCCGGAGATGGGCGTGGCGATGGCGGCGGGATTGGGGCCGAATTTGGAGCGGCTGGAAGAGGTGCGGCCAGACCTGGTGAATGCGCTGCGGGAATTGGTGCGGCAGTACCGCGAAGAGGGCGTGGTGGCGCGGCGGCATGAGATCCGTCGCGTGCGCCAGGCGCGGCTGTTCTGGCAGGGATTGCAATACGCGTGGTGGAATCCAAACGACATGAACTGGCATTTGCCGTTCGAGCAGAAATCTTCGGACGATCGGACGCTGGAGGAGATGCCGCGGTATCAGTTCGTGACGAATTTTTATCAGGGGTTTGGATTGTCTTTCGTGGCGGTGATCTCGCAGGACGTGCCGAGCGTGAGGTTTTATCCGCAGTCGGCACAATCGCTGCTGGATATTGCAGCGGCGAAAGTGGCGAGTGACGTGGCGGAACTGATCGAGCGGAACAATCGCGTGGAAGAACTGCTGACGGCAATTGGATATTTTCTTTGGACGGATGGGAAGCTCGGCGCGTATGTGCGGTACGTGGAGGATGGGGCGCGATTCGGGTTTCGCGAGCAGGAGATCGTGGCTCCGGTGGAGATTGCGCTGGGGGAGGACCGGTGGGTGTGTCCTGGTTGTGGGAAAGAGATGGCGAGCGAGAACGGGGACGATTCCGACGAAGCTCAGCAAGTGGGAGAGATCAAGGTACGGTCCCTCGACTCCCGTCTGCAGACTGTGCAGACGTACGCTCGGGATGACAGCGATGAGGGCAGCCCGGCGTTCCAGGAAGACCGGCCGGGAGTCGACGAAGCTGCACAGGCAGGAGTGCAAGTTCCACAGAGGCGGTCTTGTCCGGAGTGCGCGGCGGAGATGGAGCTGCGGAGGACGGAGCGGGTGACCGTGCCGCGCGTTGTGGAGACGCGACGAATCGCCAATGGGCAGGAGGTGATTTCGATCGTCGGAGGGCTGGAGTTGAACACGCCGGTGTGGGCGAACGAAATGCATGAGTTTCCGTACTTGCAATGGCAGACGGAAGTGCATCGGGCGAAGTTGAAGGCGGCGTATCCACTGGCGGCGGAGAAGATCGAATCGGCGCCATCGATGGGCGCGGAGGATGTCTATGCGCGCGTTTCCCGAATCAGCGTGGAGCAGGGGCTGCCCTCGATTCATCCGGGCGACGCGCTGATGAATCTGATCACGTTTGACCGGACGTGGCTGCGGCCGTGGGCATTTTACGGCGTGGAAGACGAGGACGTACGGCGCGAGCTGCTGGCGCTGTTTCCGGACGGATGCTACGTGGCTTTTGCCGGGGACGTGTTTTGCGAGGCGCGGAACGAGAGAATGGACGACCACTGGCGGGTGCTGCATGCGTTGCCAGGTGACGGGCAGAACCGCCCGAGCGTGGGGGATTCGCTGGTGCAGGTGCAGGAGCGCTACAACGTGCTTAGCAACATGCAGGCGGAGACTTACGAATACGGGATTCCGCCGATTTACGCCGACCCCCAAGTGCTGGATTTCGACTCGCTGGCAAACCAGGTGGCGGAGCCGGCGGCGCATTTTCCAGCCCGGGCGAGGCCGGGTCAACCCTTGGCGGCGGGATTTTATCAGCCGGCGCCGGCGCAGGTCCCTCCGGACATGGTGCGCCATCAGCAAGAGTTGATCGGGCCGGTGGCGCAGTTCTTGACCGGGCTGTTTCCCGCGATTTTTGGCGGAAACATGGAAGACGTGAAGACGGCGAGCGGGTATGCGCTGGCACGTGACCAGGCGATGGGCCGGCTGGGGTTGGTGTGGCGGAGGCTGAAGCAGTTTTATGGCGAGACGATGCTGCTCGGCGTGGAGTGCTTCCGTAAGAACCGGCCGGAAGACGTGGATGTGCTGCTTCTGGGTCCGGACGGGATGCTGGACGCGCGGGCGATCCGTGTGGCGGATTTGAAAGGGAATATCTGCGTGCATCCGGAGACGGATGAGACGTTTCCGCGGCTGAAGTCGCAACAGCGGGGCGTGCTGCAGCAGTTGTTTGGGTTGAAGGATCCGTTGATTCAGGAAGCGCTGGCTGAGCCGGCGAATATCGGGTACGTGAAGAACGTGCTGGGACTAACGGAACTAGTGGTGCCGGGCGAGGATTCGAGGAATAAGCAGCTGCGCGAGATCCAAGTGCTCTTGAGTCGGAGCCCCATTTTGGTGGAAGCGTCGAACGGCGGAGATGGAGTTTTTTCCAACGGTGGCACGAAAGACGCACAGACCATGCCAGGATCTCCCGACTCCGGTCTGCCAGAAACACAGACCTCCGCTCGGGATGACAACAACACCAGGCTTGGTCCAGATGCCTTTCACATGGTAGTGCTGCCATCGGTGGCGGTGGATCTGCTGTTAGACAATCATGCGGTGGAGTTTGAGGAGTGTAAGCGGTGGGCGAATTCGGAAGCGGGACAGGCAGCCAGGATGACGAATCCGGCGGGATTCGCGAACGTGCGGGCGCACGCGGAAGCGCATTTGCGAGCGATGGCGGGGAAGTGATTGGTGATTCGTCGCTGGCGGAAGAGGTGGCGGGATGAGTAGTGGGGAAATTCTTGTGGAGGATGGCACAGGCAGGGAAGTGTTTGCGCTGACGGATGAGCAGATTTTGGGGATGGATGGGGAGGAGAGCGTCCCATCAGCTGAAGAGGCGCTAAATCCAAACCAAGGTCGCTCGACTGCGTCCGCAAGAGCAGCCGCCTTCGGTCGGGATGAGGGAAACGACGGTACGCGGGCGGACGCAACGAGGGACAAGTTCACTCGCGAGGAAGAAAACACCCGGTCGAAAGACCGGGAACTGCACAAAACCAACGGATCGCGTGAGGGTCGCGCTGAAGCGACACAGGAACCGCCGAAGTGGCTGGCGCGGGAGATGAACGATCCGTGGGTGGGCAACGAGGCTCGGGAGCTGTGGGAGGGCGTGCAACATGCGCAGCGGGAGATTGCGGAGTTTCGAGAAGCCGTGGGATCGCGGGAGGATGCGCGCGCACTGAAGGAGGTTTATCCGGGAGGAGTCGCGGAGGCGAGGAGCGCGGCGGGGCGGGCGCGGGAGTTGGCGGAGATTGACGCGGTGATTTTTGGGGCACCGGGGCGAAGCGCGGAAGAATCGCGCGCAGACAGAGTGCAGTTGGTGGAGAAGCTGTTCTCACAGAATGCAGCGGCGCTTCAGGAGATGGTGGAAGCGGGGGTCAGGCTACTGGAACGCAAGGGATGGCAGCGGACCGGCGAGACGAACTATAGCCATGACGCGACGAACCTGTCTCCGTCCCTCCGCTCTGCGACCGGCGCGCCACAATTCGGCGCGGAAGAAGAAGCCGGTCACTCCGGTAGGGATGACAGGGCGGCGCTCGCGCAGTCGGAAGAGGGCGGCACTTCGCGCGGACTATCACGCGATGAGACACCACAGGAAGTGGTGGGAAGGTATCGGGAGTTTGAGCGGGGGGCAAATGCGGAGTTGGAGCGAAGCGTTGGGGCGGCAATTGGGAGAGCGATGGAAGCAGCCCTGCCAAATTTGAAAAGGGCGGAAGTCGCAGCGAGCGGAGACGGATCTGGGCGCGGCGAGGGGTTCCTGGAGGATCGGAACAACCAGGCGATCCAGTTGCGCGAGAGATTGCAAGCGGCGGTGCGGAAAGAGGTGGAGTCGGCACTGAAGAGCGATGCAGCGCTGGGCGAGCAGGTGGCGCGGATTTTGCGCGGCCGGAGATTCGATGATGGGGCGCGGAGCCAGGTGGTGCGGTTGATTGATGCGCGGGCGCAACAATTGGTGCCGGTGGCGGTGAAGCGCGTTGTTGGAAGCTGGACGGTAGCGACACTGGGAACGACGAAGGCCGAAGCGGCAGGAGAGGAGAAAAAAGCGATTGCGGGGGCGCGACCTTCCCGTGAAGCGCGAAGTTGTGAAGGGAATGCGCCCAGGCAGAGCGGCGGGCCGGGCCATAGGCCGGTCAAGGGAAGAGTGGATTACCGCAAGTGGAGCGACGAGCAGATTCTGGAGATGTGAGGGAAGCGGAATATCAGATACCAGAAATCAGTTGCCAGAAATCAGGAATTCGCTGACGGCTAGCTAGCGGCTGGCAGCGAACACAAACTGGAGAGGCGGCACGGTGCGTTCGTGCCGCTTTTGTTTTTGCGGACGAGTTTGGGTCAAAGAGCAGTCCGATAGGGTTCTTACAGGACTCATTTAAAGGAGAGAGAAAATATGCCAGCACAGGCGAACGCGAATGTCATCGCGTTGCAGCTCGAGAAGGTGCGCGACAAAGTGCCCCTGCTCTATGAGCGCGACGACATTCTTTTGACGATGATCCAGCAGCGGGGAGACATCGAGAGAGTATCCAGCCGGAACATGCGGCTGCCGCTGCAAGTGAACCCCGGGGGCAAGGCCGGTTCGTACAACGCGGACGGCGGCGACCTGGGACGCGGATCGGGGACACAGTACGACGTGGCACAGGTGTCGCCGATATTCTTCCGCTTCGCGATTGAAATCACGAAGCTGGTGGAATACGCGACGAATGGGAAAGAGCGCGCGGTGGAGAATGCGGCGAAGCGCGAAGTGGCGAACGGGATGCGGCAGTTCCGCGCGTTCCTGGACAAGTTGATGCAAACGGCCGGGAACGGCGTACTGGGGACGATCGGCTCGTTTGCGAGCACGACCTGGACGATGGCCACGCCGCCGGGCGCGGCGCTGGTCTATCCGGGACAGACGATCCAGGTGTACGACTCGACGCTGACGACGAACCGCGGGTCATGCCAGGTGCAAGCTGCCGATCCGATCAGCTCGACGCAGACGATCACGGTTGACGCAAATCCGAGCGGGCTGACCGCCGGCGACGTGATCGTGCATGACGGTTTGAGCGGGTCGCAGCCGGTGTCGCTCTATGGAATCAAGTATCACCAGAACAACGCGACGACAGGGACATGGCTGAACCTGAACCGCGCGACCTATCCGGTGATCCTGCAAACTCCCCGTGTGAACGCCGGCAACGCCGCGCTGACGCCGGCGGCGGTACGGCTGGCGATCAACAAGGTAAGAAAGGCGCTGGGCATCAATCACCTGAGCAAGCTGATCGCGTACATGGCCGTGGAGCAGGAGCACGCGTGGGAAAACCTGGGAATCACGGTAAGCCAGATCATCAAGGAAGGCGGGAGCGGTAGCGGGAACGACCTGGACCTGTTGTTCACGGGACGCAAGACGATGAGCGGGATTCCGATCAAGTCGAGCGTGAACGCGGACCAGACGCGCGTGGACTTCCTGGACCTGTCGCACTGGGGACGGGCCGTGTTGAAGGACATCGATTTTTACGAGGTCAACGGCAACACGGTGTTCCCGATTTACGGGGCAAGCGGCGGGCTTGCGGCGTCGTACATCTTCTACTTCGATACGGCGTTTCAGGTGTGGAGCGATTCGCCGCGGAGCGGGGCGTATATCGATACGCTGGCGCGGCCGTCGGGCTACTAGGAACGGAGGTAAAGGAAGTTCAGGAGGCAGCGAGGTAAAGGAGCGGAATCCGGCGGCGTGGACGAGCGTGCGCGATTCTGTCTTTTACTTCTTTGTGTTTTCTAACTTCCTTTACCTCACTTATTCGGGGTTGATCGAAAGCGCCCGCCTCAGAAGGCAGCCGCTACAACTGTGTTCATTCTCTTTAGTTCGCTTTTTCCGAGTGGATGACATGCGCCAGCAGGCGACCCTTCGATTGCGCTCAGGACAAGTGGCGGCCGCTACAAAAGTTAGGAACGCTGGCAGTACAGGAATGATTCAGGTCACACGGGAGAGACACGAGACGCCGGCGAGCGTGGCGCGACGGCTGCGCCTTGCAGGTGGCGCGAATCGGTATGGAGAAGCGAATTACCGGGCGATTTGGGGTTGGAACCGGCTGGGATGGATTGGCGGAAAGTTCGAGGATCGAGACGCGGCGGGGAAATTGCTGCGGGAAGTGGTGGAGCTACGGTGGGAGCCGAAGTATCCGAAGGTGAATCGGTGGCATGTCGAGCGATGGGTGCCGCCGGAGGCGTACGGATCGCCGCGAACTTGGTATGCGCAGACGATGGAACGCGCGGACGGCGTGAGTGTGGCGGCGCTGGGGCCGTATCCGGCGCGCGGCGAGTATGAGCATTGCTTCACGCTGCAGGGGCCGCGCGGGGAGTTTGTGCAGCTCACCTCCACGATCGTGGAGCAGGTGTCGCGGGCGATCGAGTGGTCACGCGGGCAAGGACGGGCAATGCAGCGCGCAAAATTGTATGAGCGCGAAGAGCGACGCGAGCGGGCGTACGAAGAGTGGGCGTTCGACATGATGGGCGACGCGGCGCCGGCAATGCACGGAGTTCCGTTTGTGGCAGTGGGGTAGAGGAGGTTCAGGAGGTAACGGAAGTAGAGGAGCGGCCATGCGATTGAGGCGGGTGGAGATCTGGTTGAAAGGGATGGTGGCTGCGGGAATCAGCGGGGCGGCGGGAGGAGTGATGACGGGACTGGCGGCGGTCGGGATCGATCCGGGACATTTCAATTTACAAGCGGGCATGGGCGCGACGGTACGGATTGGCGCGGCGGCGGCGCTGATTAATGCGGTGATCGGGGTGGCGGCGTATTTGCAGAAGTCGCCGTTGCCGGGGGATGAAGTGCGGACGTACCGGGACGGTGAGGCAAGGGAAGAGAGAGGCTAAGGCCCGCGCGACCCAGACAGAAATTGCTGCATCGGAAGGCGGCGTCAAGCCGGCACTAGGGAGATTGGGAACAAGCGAGGTTGGCATGCCAGTAGTTGGAACGAGTGCATATAACACGGCAGGGCAGATTACGTCGCTGGTGAGGTCGCTGCTGAATGACGCACAGGGGAATTTGTTTACGGATACGCTGCTGCTGCCTTATCTGAATTCGGCCTACCGAAAAGTGCAACGGGCGATCGGGAATGCCGGCGGCGGAGGATTCATCCAGGACGACGTGCTGCTGGTGGTGACGGGGGTGACGGAGCAGGACGCGTCGCTGCAGGTGAGCATCAGCGATGCTACGGCGCCGCCGAACCAGTTGCCGACGGATTTACTGGTGCCGATGAAACTCTGGGAACGACCAAACGGGTCGACGCAAGAGTTCGACGAGATGGTGGACCTGACGCGGCACGGCGGGCTGCCTTCTCGCGCCCAGGACTTGACGCTGGGCGTGTGGGAATGGCGGGCGGACGGATTGTGGTTCCTCGGTGCGACGCAGGACACGCAGATCCGGCTCCGTTATCTGAAGGCGTACCCGGACTTCACGGATGCGACTTCGCCGGTGCTGGTGCGGAATGCGCAGGAGGCGCTGGCGTATGCGACGGCTGCGGGAGCGGCGTGGGCGCGCGGGAGCCCGCTGGCGGAGAAGTGGGACGACGCGGCAGCGGACGCGATCGAGGACCTTGTGGTGGCCGCAGCGCGGCGAGAACAGCAGACCGCGCGGCGGAGAAGGCCGTTTTCATCGCGGAGCGGGTATACGCCATTTTGAGCGAGAGGGGATTCCCAGTCAGTTAAGGTGAGATGGATATCAGAAATCAGATATCCGCGAGCAGAAGAAAGACCAATTCGGAGGGCGCGGAGATTCGCAGAGCCGGAGGGAGAAACGAGCATGGCGATTACGATTGTGCTGCTGCCGGGGAACGTGGACGGCAGAGCGAGCAACTTCATTTATGGGATGGGGACGCTGGCGTTTTCTGGCAATTACATTCCGGCTCAGGGAACGGCGTTGAACTACTAGAAGCTGAAGGGTTCCGGGGCGGCGGGACCGAGATTTCGGCGGGGCGTACCCTGGGAGTGTGGCCGGAGCATGGTGAAGATGACGATTACCGCAAGGAAGTTGGTTTGAAGGATGGTTCATTCATTGAGACGCTTCTTACCCGGAAAGTTCGCCGCTATTAGCTCACGCAATGCGGTTGAAGTTTGATCATTGGTGAGGCACCGCTTGGGAACCAATAGCCCCACTAGGGGATGCGTGTGGAAAACAAACGAAGCCTTCGTTTCGTGTATCGATGTAAAGGCGCCCCAGCGGTAATGTACGTCGCAGAGAGCAGAACTCGAATGTAGGCCATGATCGTCCACGAGCATTTCCTTGGGTTCCTTGGATAGTGGCCCACTGAAAGACATCCTGTTGCGAATCCGTGGCACGGAGTAGGCACCGGCAAGCGCAAATATAGACACACCACAGAACGAGACTATGGTGGACCCAGTGTCCGTTGTAAAACCCTCGTTCATGAAAACGGCGAACGCCCAATAAGCATAAAATGCCGCCAGTAAATACAAAATCCAAAGTGCATGGCGCACCGGTGATGTCTTCCAGAGGTCCAGATAGTCCTTACTTTTGAGCTGGACATCAAAGCGCAATTCAGATTTGGGTTCCATAACGTATCTGGCAGATTAACAGTCGGACTGCGTTCGGTGAATGAACACTTATTGGACTTGCCCCCAAAAAGGTAACGCGATGATACGATTTAGGACTGTGAGCGGAATATTGTGGGTGATATTGGCGCTATGGCTGCAAATGTGGCCTGGCGCGGTGAAGCCGGCGCACGCGCAGGGGTCGCGCAAGGATGATGTGGTGTTCAATGCGCGAGGCGTACCGATGGCGGGAGCGCAGGTGCGCGTCTGCGCCATGCCGGCGAGTGGGCAGCCATGCACCCCCCTGGCGCAGATCTATTCGGACGCCGCGCTGACGCAGGCGATGGCGAACCCGACGGCGACGGATGGGCTGGGGAATTATTCGTTCTATGCGGCGCCGGGGAAATACGAATTGGAAATCAGCGGCCCGGGAATCACGACGAAACAATTGCCAAACGTGATCTTGCCGAGCGATCCATCGTCGCCGACGTTCAGCAATATCAGCACGACGGGTGGAATCAATGCCTTTTCGTTGTCGCTGGCCGGAAATCTGACGGTCAACGGAAGCACGAACGTGGTAGGGAATCTCTCGAGCGGGACGCTGACGCTCTCGAACCAGGGAAGCGCGCCGGGAGCCGCGAACACGGGCACGGTGAACCTGTACACGAAGAACACCGACAAGCGGCTTTACTACAAGGATGACACCGGGACGGAAATCGGGCCGATCGCGAGCGCCAGCGGCGCGCAAACCAATCAGCCAAACACGTTCACAGCCCCGCAAAACGTTGACGCGGACTTTCATACGAAGGGGCCGAATCCCTGGCTGGATATCACGCGATACGGAGGGTACATCGGGCCAAACGCGAGTGCCGCCGCGACGACCTGTTCTATCGGCGTGGGATCGGCAACGGCGTCGTGTGCGTCGGCTTCTGATTTTGTTAACGGGAATGGCATCCTGATTCTGGGCGCGGGACCCGTGCCGGTAATTGCGACGCCGCAGGCCCCGACAGCGACGACCCTCTTCCAAACGGGTGCGACGACACGCAACTATTGCATTGCCGATCGGGATTGGGCAGGCGGCCTTACGTCGTGCAGCGCCGTGGGGACGACGACGAACGCGCCGGCTTCGATGGCGCTGGCGACGTATAGCATCTCCGGATGGAGCTTCAACACCAGCACGGCCACGTTCACGGTCACGACGTCATCACCGCACAACATGCCAACGACCGCCTCCGGGATTCAGAGCGACCCGTACGCGCAGGTAGAGATACAAGCGGGCACAACCAATAAGGGCGCTTGCGAGGGGGCATTTTCGCTGACGGCAGTGCCTTCAGCAACGACGCTGCAGTTTCAGAGGAACGAACTGCAAAACGACCCGGGGTGCTCCGGGGGAACGCTGCGCGTAGCCCCGCAGATTATTCTCAAATGGGATTCGCACTATACCTACAACATCCAGTCGGCATCCTGTTCGGGAGGCACGGCGACAGTTGCGATCTCGCCGGGAATGTACGGCCCGGGCGGGACGGTGGCCTCTACTTGGGTGGTACCCTGGAACATCAAGGCGATTATTTCAGGGGCGCTGGATTCGCATTACAACGGCGCGTTCACCATCGGCAACTATGGCACCGGGGGGAGCACGGTGCAGTATTCATTGGGAAGCTGCACGGGGGTGACGAACGTTGGCGCGGGTGGAACGTTAACGGCGGTCCCCGGCAAGGCCGTGAAGAATCACCTGGTGTATGAGTGCACGGGAAGTTCGTGCGCGCTGCCCGCCAATGCGGGGAATTATTCGCTGGCGGGAGTTGCGACGGGGAACGACGGCTACTTTGTGGATCGCGGGTGGAGCGTTTCGACGGCCTCAGTGGATGCGGGAGATGCTCCGACAACGGCCCCGGTGAACGCCACAAACGAATATCTGGATACGACGATTGTGAGCGGCGGAGGGACGACTTCTTTGACGCTCGCCAACGCGGCCACAAATAGCGTAAGCAGCGCGAAAGCATGGCACGACAACGTGCCGAATCTGCTGGCGGCGTGCGCGGCACTGCCATCCAACACGAGCGGGTCCAACTCCGGTCACATTGTGATTCCTGCCGCCTCAGCGATCTATCAGTACTTCCCGATGATCGCGAACTTCGACATGCCCGGTGCATACGGCCAGTCTCCTCGGAACTGTCCAGGCGTCACGATTGATTTCGGACCGACGACGTGGCTCGACGGAACGATCCTGCTGGGAAAAGGCGCCAACCTGTCTGGAGGATTCGGCGGAACGAATTGCCAGACGGCGTTTTATCAGATGGGGTCGATTTCCTGTTTTGTCGGATCCGCGTATCCGATGGTGTACTTCGAGCCGGAGCAGTCGAGCTCGAACCATTTGAAAGACGTGGAATTTAGCCCCAACCAGGCGTACCAGAGCGGGCTGTACCTGGACGAGCAGATAAATGGCGACGGCACAGCCGGCCTGCGCTTCGACAATACCCATGTAGACGGGAACGCCCACTCGTATCCAGTGGTGTTCAAGGCAGGGTTTGGAGATTTCTGGAATTTGGGCGGTTGGAGCGCGTCGGGGGGCAACTTTTCGGAGAGCCGGAATTTCACGATTCATCCGAATTGCGGGTCGGGAGCGTACCAAGGACAGGCGTCATTGCCATATATCGTGACAACGAACGGCACGTACAGTTTCGGAACCTTCACGATCGCCAATTGCGGGATGTCCGCGGGAACATTCGGAACCAACGTCCAGTTCAACAATGTTTTGACGGAAAACAACGCCGGCCCAGCTTTCAAGGTGAACTTGCTCCCTTACGGATTGGCTGGAATCACGTTTCAGCAGACAAATTTCTCCGATTATACCGGCGGTCCCGCCACGCCTTATATGGACTTGACCAATTCGGGAGCTAGCGGCGTTGAATTTTCGTACACGGATTGCTCGAACGGCTACCAACCTCTGCTCGAGACAAACAGCGCTAACAGCTACAAGGGAATTCACGTCAGACTCTCGCAGGGAGCATGCGGGGCGGGCGTGGGGTATCCCCCGACGGCGGGCGTGGTTTATGAAAACCTGTCGAACAATCAGTGGGTGTGGAACGGAACACAACTTGCTATCGGTGGAAGCGGAAAGATAAGCGCCGGGCAAATCGTCACGCCGAGCTCCGCGCCAACCGTGGCGGCAACGAACACCGGCTGCGGGGGATTCCCGGCGGCGGGGACCTACTACTACGCGGTGGTCGCGTGGGACGCGAGTTCCAACTACACCACGGGAACTGGAGGAGTGACCACGCCGGGACCAGCATCAACCGGCGTAACACTCGACGGCTCGACGCAGTGCGCGGTGATTACCCAGCCGGCACTGCCTCCGGGGACAGCGTATTGGGGCGTGTATCGCGTCGGGTCAAGCCCAAACCCCGGCGGCGTTTTTGCCCACAATGGCTCACTTTGCGGGCCTTCGTTTCTGCCGGTCTCGTTCTCGACCATTACCGATTCAGTGGCCAGCCAGTGCGGCAGCCAGCCGAGCGTAAATTCCACAGCTTTGCAGACCATTACGCCAGCGGGCTTGTATGGCAACCTGACAGCGAGCTCGATCGGAACGATTTCCAATTGTAATTCCACGGCGTCGCCGGCGGTGTGCGGAGGCGCACCGACGGGATTGGTGCAGGTGGCTGCGGCGGCGACCACGCTGACGGTGAACACGACAGCGGTGACCGCGAGCAGCAGGTTTGCGTTCACGTATGTGACAACCGGGACGGGGTGTTCGCCTGGGCCGAGCAACATCGGATCGATGTTGCCGCCGTACGTGAGCGGGTTGAGTGCGGGCACGAGTTTCACGATTACGCTGCCGGTGGCGCCGAGCGCGAATGCCGCGTGCATCAGTTATACGATCGAAAATTGAGTTTTCAACCGGCGGGGACACCGCCAGATACCAAGAACAAAGAGGGAAGTATGAGTCAACAGGGCGACGTGGTGTCGTTGGTGAACATCTCCGGGCAAAAATGGCCGCCGCGGCATAGGGCATATTTCGGGTCGCTGGTAATTCAATCCCCGGAGCCCGGGCAGGCATATGCAGTGACGCCGATCCGCGGTTGCAGCAGCGTGATGGACTTGGGCGATAAGAGGACGATGGAAATCCGGCTGTCGGCCAAGGAAATCGCGCAGGACCTGGCGCGAGAAATTAATGGCGATTCGGGAGACGGGAGTTTTCACGGCGTGTTTGTGGCAGATGGCCCGCAGCCAACGGCTGAGGAGCTTGCTGACGCACGGAGAAAGCTGGAGACGTTCCAACTGCGACTGGTGGACGCGGCGGACCTCGAATGGGAGCGTTCGCACAACATGATGTTCATCACGGACCTGGAGCGGCGGGCGGCGCGGGAATTGGGATTCGAGAAGCCATGGCTGTACGACCGTAAGCCGATGGCGGAGTGTCCGGCGTGCGGGGAGCGAATCAAACCGGGAGTGGCGGTTTGCCGGTCGTGCGGTGCGATCCTGGACCGGGAGAAAGCGGCGCAGTTCGGGCTGGCGGGGAGGGAAGAGAAGCCGGTGAGCGAAACTGCCAAGAAGACCGAGAACGCGGTGGAAAAAGGGAAGCGAAAATAGAAAGGGCGGCGAAGAACGCCGCCCTGAAAGTTCAACGTGCTCTGGGCACGCCCGAGAAGCCCAGGCATTTTAGCAGCACAAATTGTTTGCTAGTCGGGGTGAACCGCAAAAGCGGAGGCCGGGCCTCCGCACTCCAAGGGAAACATGGCGACGATTGGATCAGTGGATGTACCGATTGAGATTTTCGGCGGGCTGGTGACGGACATGGCCCCGGCGGATTTGCCGCATGGAGTGTCTCCGGACTGCCAGGACGTGGTATTCAGCAGCGGGGGAGTGGCCACGCGGCCGGGTTTGCAGCCGCTGTTCGGGCCACTGGCCGGGAATCCGGCGGTAAATTATGTGAAGAGCTACATCACGCCGAATGAGACACTCCGGACGTTAACGCAGGATTCCAACGGGACTCTGTACAAGGAGACGTCGCCGGGAACGTTGACTCCAATTGCGAGAGGCTTGACGCCGAACGCATTCGCGAATTCGACGACGATGTTTGGGCGCGAGTATCTGGCGACCAGCGATGGCGCGACCGGCAACGATTTGCCGAGGCAGTATGACGACAGCAACCTGGATCGCGTGAGCCAGGGCGGGCCGGGCGGCGCGCCGACCGTGGTAGACGAGAATATGATCACGGCGATCGCGTCGAGTCCGAGCGGCGCAACGCAGCCCGCCGCAGTGGCCATTGTTGCAAGCCCCGGCGGCGCAAGCGAGAACGGGTACCTGGTAACGATCACGACGAGCACAGGTCATGGATTGAGCGCCGGGCAGACGGTGACCATCAGCGGCGTGGGCGTGAGCGCCTACAACGGAACGTTCCCGGTGGTGAGCGTGATGAGCGCGACGCAATTTACGTACATTGCCGGGGCGACGGGATTGGCGAATTCGGGCGGGGGCACGGCAGCCTCGGCGGCGGTAACGATTCAGACGACGGGGGCGCACGGATTGAGCGCGGGGCAACTGGTGACGGTCAGCGGCGTGGGGGCGGGCGGATATAACGGAACTTTCAGCGTTGCGAGCGTGATTGACTCGACGCACTTCACGTTTAACGCCGCGAGCGGCGGGATGGCGGCGTCCGGCGGTGGAACCGCTGCGGCGGCAGGGTATGTCGACCAGGGCGCGCACGAGTGCTGCGTCATTTTTCAAACTCGGCAAGGCTATCTGACGGCGCCCGGACCGGCATCGAGTTGGACGGCAAGCGGTGGCAAGCGCGCGGTGCTGACGAATATCCCGACGGGCCCGTCAAATGTGGTGGCGCGGATTGTGTGCTTTACAGGGGCGGGCGGGGCGAGCTTCTTTTACGTTGGCGGCGGATCTTCGCTTTTCAGCGGAAACATGGTGATCAGCGACAACACGACAACGTCGGTTGTTGTGGATTTTTCGGATGCGGTCCTGCTGGCGGGAACGAACGTGGACGATTTGTTTCGCCTGATCGAGCTGGGCGATTGCGCGGGAGTGACCGGTTATTCGGAGCGGCTCTTCTGGTGGGGCGAGCGAAACAAAATGAATAACTGGGTGAACCTGGGATTCGACGGCGGGTTCACCGGGCCGGCGTTGCCGCACTATCCGCTGGGATGGACGGCCGATCCGACCTTCGCACCGGGTGGAACCGACGAGCAGAATTTTGTGGTGTGGGGCGCGGCGTATTCGATAGTGGGAAATGGCACGACAGTTACGCGGGGGTTGATGACCCAGGGCGCAGTGCAGGACGCACTGGGAGCGCCGCGCATTCAGGCGGGAACGGATTACACGGTGCGGGCACGATGCGCGCGGAACGCGGCGCTGGTGCAGGGCACGCTGCACGTCCACTTGTATAGTGCAAGCGGTGGAATCAACACCCCGGGGCTGCAACTGACCGCGGCACAGCTCACAACGAATTACGTGGAATACAGCGCGCAACTGACCGCGCCGCTGACGACGATACCCATCGACCTGGTGCTGCGCGTCTATGCCGACGGGACGCCGAACCAGTTCGGGCAGTTTTACATCGATGGCATTGAGATTTATCCGACGGCACAGCCTGTGAACGCATCGCTGGTGCGCGCCAGCCGCGTGGAAGACCCGGAGAGCTACGACGGGATCGACGGGATGCTGAGCGTTGCGGAAAACAACGGACAGGCAATCCGGGCGGCGTTTCTGCTGCGCGAACGGCTTTACTTCGTGAAGGAGCACTCAGTGCACGTGACGCAGGACGACGGCACGAACGAGCCGGCGCTCTGGTCCATTTCGGAAATTTCGCGGCGAGTGGGGACGCCCTCGGTGCGCGGCGTGGGAATTGGCGAAGACTGGGTGGTGATTGCGCACCGCACAGGCTTGTACCTGTTTTCGGGCGGGGAACCGGTGAAGATCTCGCAAGAGATCCAACCGACGTGGAACCAGATCAACTGGCAGTACGCGGAGACGCTTTGGGTGACCGTCGATACGAAAGAGCGGCGGATTTACGTGGGTGCGCCATTCGGCAGCGCGACGACCCCCAACCGGGTATTGATGCTCGACTATCACGATCTGGATTCGGCCTCGGACATTGAATCGCGGCCGCCGGTGAACATCACCTACGCCGGGCGCAAGACGGCCACGGACAATTCGCGGAAGTGGTCGCCGTGGGCGATTGCGGCAAATTGCTGCGCGTTGATCGAGCGGCCGGACGGCACCGCGGTGGCCGTCTTCGGCGGCGGGACGCCGGGCGTGGGCGGCGGCGGAGCGACCGGGAAGATCTATCAGCTGAGCGATGCGCAATATTCAGATGATGGCGCGGCGATCGCGAGCTACTACACCACACATTTTTTCCCGGAGCGCGCGGTCGAAAGCGCGCTAGGTCTGGGCGCGCATCGCAAGCTCTTCAGTTACCTGACGATGTATGTGGAAGGGGCGGGGAACCTCGCGCTCACCAGTTTTGTGGATTCGGAGAGCGCGGCGACGGCGCAACAGCCGCTGGGGATGAGTACACCGGGGCCCGAGGATCTTGAGCTGCCGATCAATATTCTGGGGGAGCGCGTGGCGTTTCAAGTGGGGACGAACCAGGCAGGTGCGTGGTTCAAGCTGCAGCGATTTGTGCCGTCGGTGCGCGTTGATCCGTGGGCACCAGTGCGCGGAGTGAACTAGTAAGGTGCTCCGTTGTAAGTGGGAAGTTTTCAGGAAACGGACGGTAACTGACGGCCGGGCTCGCGCCCGGCTTCTTTATTTTGGAGGGGACGATGCCGAGTTATGGAAATGTGGTGCCCCCGGTTTCGGTGGGATTCGGAGAGAGCGCGACGGTGATTGCGTCCACGGACACGATTTACCCCGCGCCGTATAAGAGCGCGCAGGTGGCGCTGGCTCCGGCGTTCAGCAGCGGGAAGATTCGCGTGTCGGTGGAATTGCAGTGGAGCGGCGCTCCCGGGGCCATTTCAGTGCAGTTGCAGACGGCGGACACGGATATTGACGCGGCCTACGTACAGGAAGGCTCGGCGATTACGACCGTGAACTCGGGAAATGTGACCCGGGCGGAGTTTCCGGACGTGGTGGCGAAGTTCGCGCGAATCTACGTCGCGACGCTGGCGAACAACGTGACGGCGACAGGGAAGATCAGTTCGTAGCTGAAGCGCGCAGCTAGCAATGGCTGTGACACCCGAGGAATGAAATGCTAACCGTGGCGCAACTGGCACCTCTGAAGAATCGCGATCCATATTTGTATGAGACGCTGGCGAAGATTGTGGCGGCGGTGAACGCAACAAGTGCGAATTCAGGCGTGGATCCGTCGAACCCCTCGCCGGCGCCTCCGCCGATTGCCGGGTTAGCGGTTCAAGCGGCAAACGGATGGTTTGACCTGGCGATTGCCGATCCGTCGGTCACAAGACCGGGGCTTTTCTACTTTGCGGAATCGGACACGACGCCGGCATTTTCGGCGCCGCGCGTGTATTTCCTGGGCGCGTCGCGGAATTTGTACGTGCAGCTGGGGAATCAGACGCTGTATTGGCGGGCGTATTCGCAGTATGTCGGGTCAATGGCTTCGGCACCCGTGACGTTTGGCTCACCGGCGACGGCGGTGGCTGGCGGCGGAACCGCGGGGCCGACGCCCTTGCCCTCCAGCGGGAGCGGCGCGTTGCCCAATGGATTGTTGCGCGGGGGAAACGGATTTGGCGTGGTGCCGGGGGCGCGGGTGGTTAAGCAGTCGGTTTTGTAATCGGAGAACAGGTAATTCGACTTAGTCAGGAGTCGGCATTCGGAAATGCGGTCACGGGTGCGATGAAGATTCGTGAGTACGAAGAGAGGGACCTGGAGGAGTTAAGGGCGATCCATGCGCGGCAGGGATTTGGGTATCCGTTTCCCGATCTGGGGAATCCGTTGTTTCTCACCAAGCTGGTGCTGGGAAGGGAAGAGGGCGCGAAGGGAATTGTGGCGGCTTCCCTGTTGCGGCTGACGGCCGAAGCGTACTTGCTGCTCGATCCGGAAGAGGGTAGTCCGCGGGAACGATGGCAATGGCTTCTGGGATTGCATGAAGCGACGCGGCGGGACGCTTTGGCGCGGGGACTTGAGGATGTCCATGCGTGGCTGCCGCCGGAAATTGCAACTAAATTTGGGAAACGGCTGACGCGGCTCGGCTGGGTGCGGGACGATACCTGGGTCCCCCACTGCAAGAAGCTCGTCATGGAATAGCAAAGGCGGCATAAAGCCGCCCCTACGAGGAGGGGCAATCATGGGGCGTGGTGCGCAGGGAAAAACACAGGCGTTGACGGATCAGCAGTTGGGCCAGACGAATGCGGTGAATCAAAGCTTGCTGGGGCAGCAGCAGTCGCTGGGAAATCTGCTGACGCCGCAATACCAGGCAATGTTGAACAATCCTGGGTACAGCGCCGCAGACAAGGCGGCGATCACCGGGCAGTCGCAGGGAGCGCTGGCCAGCGCGTTTGACTCGCTGCAACAAGCAGCGGCGAACCGTGTGGCGCGGACGGGAAATTCTGCCGGGTTCAGCGAACTGACCGACGACCTGGCTCGGCAGAAGGCCCAGCAGGAAGCGGGGCTGGCGCAGCAGAACCAGTTGAACTTCAGCAACACCGCATACCAGCGGCAGATGGCGGCGTTGCAAGGGCTCTCCGGGCTGTACGGCGTGGACACGGGACTGCTAGGAAAGACGTTGGGGATTCCGTCGGAATTGCTGAACGTGCGCGCTAATGCGTCGCGGCCCGCCGGATTCTTTACCTCGCTTGGGTCCAGCCTGGGTGGGACGTTGGGTGGCATTCCGGGCTTGTTCTTGTAGAACAGAGCCGTGAACCTCACCTATTCCGCAGACCTGGTCATCACCCGGCCGAGAATCAGGCGCGTCCGCAAAAGCGGGAGCCCCGCTCCCGCACTCCAAAGGGAAACCCATGGGAACTTCGGGCTGGATGAATCTGGTGGTGGTGTTTTCGTTGGGAGCGCAATTCGTGGTGTTCCTCCGGTGGATGCACCGCAGGATGCGAGACGACGAGATCCAGCGCGTTTTTGTCCGCGACCTCGCACTGCGGCACCTGCCGAATATTTACCGGGCGCTGAACACCATCGCCGAACGGCAGGGAATTGAGATCGAAGAGACGCCGATCGTGAATTACGTCGATCTGGCGAACGGTGGCGGGCGGCACCGGTGAGCCATGCCGGTTGACGCAAAACTCGTTGCGCTGGCGCACCGGGCCGCGGAGATGGAAGGGCTTGAGCCGGCGCTGGTGTGCGCGGTGGTGGAGCAGGAGTCGGGGTGGAATCCATGGGCGATGCGGTACGAGCCGGCATTTTTTGCCAAGTATGTGGCGCCGCTCTACACAAACAATAAGGTGGGAGCGACGGAGGCCTACGCGCGGGGCATTTCGTGGGGGCTGATGCAGGTGATGGGGCAAACCGCAAGGGAGAAGGGGGCAAGCGGGACGTACCTTTCGTCCCTGTGCGACCCGGCAGCGGGGCTGGCGATTGGCTGCAAGATTGTGCGGCAGAAGCTGGATGCGGCGGGCGGTGAGGTGGAACAGGCGCTGCGGACCTGGAACGGCGGTGCGAATCCCGATTATGCGGATGAGGTGCTGGCACGTGTTTCGCGCTATCGGTGAGACTCGAGGCGGCTATACGTCCGAGAGGCTGGGGAAGCCATGGGGATTTGGATCAAAGTTGGGGCTGCTGTAGTGGTTTTGGTACTGGCATTGAGTGTGTTCGTGGCCTGGAGAGACTCCAGGAAGCAGCAGGCGGCGCTCCAGGAAGAACTGGATACGAGCCAGAAGCAGCTGGCGGAGGCGACCGCTCGGGAGAATTCCCGAGATGAAACGCTGAGCACCTTGCTCGCACAATTAAGAAAGAGCAAGGACGAGGTGCAGCGACCGGATCAAGTCATTGCGGCGTTGCCGAGGGTGTTGCCTCTACCGCAGCCGATAACCTTGGGCGGAGGTCCGGCAGAGCAAGACGCGGCAGGGGCAGCACCCCAACCAACAAAGGAACAGTCGCCAGCGGCTCACCCGGCTATAGAGGTCACCGGCCAGGCCGAGTCGGCCTCGTCTCCCGGCAGCAGGGAACCCGTCGGCGTGACCGCGGAGTTCCCTGCCGCCGATTTGAAGCCGCTTTATGACTTCTCCGTGGATTGTAAAAGCTGCCAGGCGCAGCTGGTGGCAGCGCAGGCTGACCTCCAGGACGAAAAGGCCAAAGAGCAGGTTCTGAGCACGGAACGGGACAATGCGGTCAAAGCGGCCAAGGGCGGTTCGGTATTGCAGAGGGTGCTGCGCGCCGCGAAGTGGTTTGCGATCGGCGTGGCCGCGGGAGCGATTGCCGCGAAGGCCGCGCATTAAGAGTTGACGCTTCTCCGCGTGACAGGTAGCGAGATAGTGCCCACGAATTGAGGATGAACTTCTTCACGACGTAGCGTTCAGCAAAGGACATGCTACTCCCACCCCAAAACCTCAGAAAACCCACCACCTCGACCACGCCGCGTCAGGCTGGCGCACCCCCCGCGCCAGCCTGGTGAGGCCCTGAAGGGAAGCCGCGGAAATCGGAGAAAAGGCGGGAGAAATGGCAGAAAGAGCTTGACACTGCGTCCTATAACAGATATTATGTTAACTAATAAATGGTCGTCGTCTGCGCCTCCTCTTCGCCTGGCTTTCAACTCCCCAATCGGCCTCGTTGTTCCCTCCTTCTGAGTATTGCCCGCTAGATTATTCCTTGATCGCGGACCGCCATGGGATCGTCCACATTTGCGCGGAAGCCTGTCGAGTTCGCAGAGCCTCTGTTCTGTCTGCTCGGGAGCGTGATGCTGATCAATTATCCGGTGGTCATGTAGTTGGCGGGCGTGGTTCTCTTTGGGTTCACAATCTGGAAAGGAGCGCACGGCCTGATGCCAACGACGGGCCTGACGGCGGGAGCGGGGCTGGCGTACGTGGGAAAGCATTTCGCGGGGCTAGTGAAGTAAGCAGAGGGGATGTGCCATACCAAAAGTTGGTGATAATCAGGCTTGGCGGGGGTAAGTCTCCCCGCCTTTACCTTTGGAGTATTAGTGCCCAATTTGTCCGATTACCGCCGCAAACCAGGCACTTGAACACTAGCAGCAAAATGGCGCTATGATTTGTGGCAGGATGTGTAGCAAATCAGTTGTGCGGGGAGGGCCGTGTGGTTTGTTGGGTTCTTGCGATTCTCCTAGGCATGGCTGGCTTGCTGCCCCAGTCAGCGCAAACTCCAAAAACCGCGAGCTTCTTACCGTCTGTGTCCATTTCACTTCCTACGGACATCCTCGCAGAGTCAGTTCAGATTTCATATTTTTTGGTTGGCCCTTTCGGAGGTTACGGCGGCTACGCGGCGCAGCGAACTGGTGTGCATTCTTACGAGATTCCCACCATGGTGAATGGCAAGGCCGCAACTGAAATTCGGATGATTGTTTACGCCCCGGGTTGCGAAATTCAACACTTTGTTATCCCCCTAGCGGAACATTCCAGAGTCAGCCAGGAGTTCCCATGTCAGCCCGTCGAGACCGTTAAGCTTTCGGGACATATCGTGCCAGCCGCATTGGTTAGAGATACCAATGCCGAGTTGGTTGTCACCTACATGGCTTATTGGGCGCATGACTTCTATGGCATTGCCGATGGGTTTGTTACTGGGTTTCACCTCGCAACTGTCTCTCCAGACACGAATGGGATGTTTCAAGTCGACCTGCCCTATTTCAGCGTCGACGCTGGAGCTTCTTCTTCGGAACAAAGAGCGAGCTTTCGGCTGATGTTGCGCGGCTCCAAGACTGGGAACCACATCGCATCTAATCTGGAACCTGAGAAGCAGGAGCTTAGGCTCCAAGACCACAGCTTGCGAATCCGGCCGCAGTATCCCGACGACCTCATCTTCACGGCGGCTGAGCCTTTCGTGAAACTAACCCCCATCACAGGCAGACTTTTCCGCTCAGATTCCGGTGAGCCGATTTCCAACAGCTACATCCTGCTCACTAGCGAAACGGACAACGCGAGGCATTTTGATACGAGAACCGATGAAAATGGGGAATATCTTTTTGGAGGCATTCCGGCTGGAAATTACACGGTGTCTATCTATGCGTGGTTTCGAAAAAAGAATGAAGTTCCCTGCCAGAATCCCCTCGAACAAAAGACGGTGGACGGTGGCGACATCACGGTCGAATGGCAATGGAAGAGTCAGGCATTCATGGAAATCGTTAAACTCAAAGGCTTTTCCATCGAATTTGACCGGGAGAATGTCAAAGACTTCGATTTGGTGGGCAGGTAAAAAAACGGGAAGTGCCTGGTAAACGGGGTGGTCTCAATGGGTCGACGCAACACTTTCCTGGAGTTTACTCGCGGGAGTTTGAAAACCCAAAGTTTGTCGTGGGCGCTGATTTAAGCGCAGCCCAACTTGGTTCAGATCCGACTGGGAATAGTCGTTTAGGTCTGTGTTTTTCGGGAAGTATTGCCGCAGCAGCCCGTTGGTGTTTTCGTTCGAGCCGCGCTGCCAGGGACTTTGCGGATCGCAGAAGTA